>Ga0153976_1000011_pt1 | contig 50411 bp, 55 predicted proteins | sample TSGA060MetaG_FD_104717 | JGI IMG/M metagenome (GOLD analysis project Ga0153976, IMG submission 104717) | Attine ant fungus gardens microbial communities from Georgia, USA - TSGA060 MetaG | ecosystem: Host-associated > Fungi > Mycelium > Unclassified | place: USA: Georgia, Yuchi Wildlife... | reverse complement strand
TACGAACCGGTCCTCCGGCACCTATACAAAAGAGTGAGAATGTCATTTCAGGTTCGTCTCCCTCACCCCTGCCAAAGACAGTCCACATACCTCCTGTCGCCTTTAGACTTGACTTCCATGATCCAATCACTGAGCACGGAATTCCAAGCCGAGCTCAAAGCAAAACAAGATTCTCTTGACGTAACACAAGCCCATTTGCGTGCCGCGACTCGCGAGCTCTCGGACAAGCGCAAACAAATCCAAGTTTGGCAAGTACACTGCGCCGAACTCGATAAAGTCAACCAACGTGTCCAAAATGTCGAAAAGGCCTTGTCCGATGAAGACAAATTCGACTGGACAGGGCGCACTGACCTTTCTGGCAAAGATGCACGAGAATCTGCTGGTCCAGCATTCTCATATCGAGGTATCGGATCTACGATAATCGGAATTGGTGGTGCTGTAGATATATCGGTAAATGTGGACTTGGATCCACCTATGCCTCCCTCGGGAAGTGATACAGTTACGACGCTAGTGAAGTTGAGGAGGATGAAAATTTGGCATCAGAGAATAGAGCAGTCGTTGAGCGACAGACTTTCGAATTTGCAAACTATGAATGCAGAGAAGGAGTATCAGTGTAAGAAGATCGTGGCGCTTTGTACTGGGATACCGATTGATAAAGTCGAGGATGTGAGCGATTGCTTGTATTTAGCCTCTTTGAACCTACTGATACTGGTGTAGATGTTGGAAAATCTTGTGGTTGCAGTTGAAAGTGAATCCCAAATTGTGGATATTGGGCGGGTATCGGGATTCATGCAAAAAGTGCGGGATGGTACTATTTGAACAATGTAGTATTTTGCATATTGTCGCTTTCGATGTATGTAATTGTGTTATTATTATATCTCAGTAGGTGGATGGTCCTTGACTGGCAATTAAACCTAGGTTGGAGCACCTCTCTACAAAAGGATGTGTTCGCACAGACAACGACATTCTTGTTAGTAGCTATGCTGGGGACAAGGTTGACCGATCGCTATGCAATCGGAAGTCAATATGAAGTGTATGGAAACTGTTCAGATTCAATTCAGTCTATGTCAATAGAGATCTCAAATCTGTCTCTAGGGCGGTGGAGGAGTTTCGTAAAGTGGGAGCCCTGATTGCCTGATCAGGAAGTCAGATCAAAAAATACCCACGATCAACAAATTTTATTATTATCCCGCCTCCTCATCCACACATCCATCAGCTATGAGTCGAGGGGGTGGGCATTTTCGTGGAGGTGTGTCTTCGTTGTAATACCGAATTAATTTTTGTTTTATTAATTTAAACAAAGGCAGAAGTTTTCAACAACGTGATGCTGGCCCTCCAGATACAGTCTTGGGTACGTCTCTCTCCTCTCTCTTCAAGCTCAGGTCAAATCAAACCCCTTGTGGAATATTATTATCCTTAGAACTAGGAACATTCGTCCATGCAGTCGAAGACGAAATGCTCTGTACATCAACCATGGCTGATAAAGTCCCTTACTTCAACGCCCCAATCTACCTACAAAACAAATCCGTCATCGGTAAAGTAGACGAGATTCTTGGACCTATCAACGAAGTGTATTTTTCGGTCAAGATGGGGGAAGGAATGGTTGCTACCAGTTTTAAAAAGGGAGACAAGGTGTATGTTGGTGGTGATAAACTCTTGCCGATCGAACGGTTTTTACCCAAACCTAAAGTCGAAGGTGGTATGTTGTTGTTGCTTTTCCATCGTTTCTTGGTATTGACCTTGCTTTTCTTCTACCCAAGGTATCAAAAGTATGCAGTTTGAAATCTTTATTATATGATTCTTGCTTATTTTCTGTTCCTGTAGAGCGTGGTCGTGGACGGGGAGGTGCAGCAGGTGGAAGGGGCGGTGGCAGAGGTGGACGAGGTGGGTTCCAGCGAGGCGGAAGCAGGGGTAGAGGACGGGGAGGTCCTCCAGGCAGAGGAGTGCGAGGAGGATTTGGGGGTAGCAGAGGAGGTGGAGGTGGATTCCGTGGTAGTGGGAATCGTGGTCGTGGTGGCTTTAGAGGTTCATGATAAAATCCTGTTCAACTGATGTTTGCTGAATGCATTTTCAAATACGTTGGAGATGAAGATCTTCGAATATGGCTTGAACTTTGCCCTTAGCTCACTCGTTCCCAAAACATTTTACCCGTTCCATGTCATACCTTCTGAGATCCAAACCACCACATTTCACGTTCTCAGCTAATGAGTCTAAGCCTCTTGTCGCTCAAAAGACTATGGATATATAGACCGATATGGTGCCCGCAGGAGTAAAATCCCCTGTTCCCATTTATGCCGTGGTAAGTAGCATATTTTTAACCAGTTGGTATAATTTAATAAGTATTAAAAGCCCTCGGGAGTATACAACTGGAAATTCCGGTTGTAAGTTCCAGAAGCAATCATGGCACCGTCGCTTGAGATATCAACCGACATGACTTTACCCGCGTCGGTTGTAAGTGTGCGTAACAACTGCCAATCATCCGCACTCCAAATCTTGACAAGACCATCATAACCTGCACTGGTGAAGAATAATCCAGAACGATACCGCCACTCTTCTTCTGTATACCCCTTTGCTGAGTCTGAATCTTGATCTTTAGGCTCTTCAGAATCAGGTGTATCGCGGGGTCCTGGTTCTTCCTCGATACCGTTCATTTCGGTGTCTTCGTCAGTTGTGGCTGAAGTAAGGGGTTTGAAGAAGAGGTCGTTGGCATGGAAGAATCGGATATCGGACACATTTGAGAGATGAGCGGGTATGGTGTAGAGTGCTTTCAGAGATCGTATGTCCCAGAGTCGGATTGTATCATCACCAGAGCCTGTAGCAACTTGATATCTAATTTGTGGAATAATTGAACTGGCACGACGTAGTGTAAAATTGTACTAACCCGTTCGGTGAGAATGCAATTGAATAAATTCCTTGAACATGACCATCAAGTACCATAGCCGTTCTTCCTGTCCGCAAATCCCAAACACGGCCAATAGCATCCAGACCACTTGAAAGAACTTAGACTACGATGAGGACTCTATCAAATAAGTACTGCATACCCGGACACAATCAGAGCACCATCATGCTGAAATTCTATGGTGAAAACCTCCTTCGAGTGTCCTTCCTGCAGCAACAGTTCTTTCGAAGAATTTATATCCCATAGGCGCCAAGTAGTGTCGAAACTAGCACTGGCAACATAGTTACCCGATGGGTGAAAGGCAACACGGCCAATACGATCTTTGTGGCCTTTTAAGACTGAAAGAGGCTGGTCGCTGAGGAAGCCATGAATCGACAAATCACTTCTTGAGACACCTTGACTTGCCTGTTCATGGACCACAAATTTATATTCCCTTCGACGGCACCGCTTGCAAGGTTAACAGCATCAGGGCTTTGAGTAAGGGTAGCCTGAGGGTGCCATGCTACACCGCTGACTTTTTCGCTGTGACCTGACAACGTACTTACAATCATATGTAATTCCTGAAGGGATATCTATCCTACCTCTCAGAGCACGAATTTCTGTGCAGGCCGGTACGTTCCATAATTTCACGGTTCCTGACCAGCTTCCCGTGGCAAGGATTTCATTGTTTGGAGCAAATCGTACCTGTGCAATGGGCCGTTCATCGCCAATCTGCGAGCCTAGATTGGAGAATTTCTACAAGACTACATTGTTAACGAAGTCTGAGTTGATACTGGTGGCCACTCACCTTGACCTCGTTGAACACCTTTTTCCGGATGTCGACAATTCTGCCCAAGTCCATTCTGCTGTCGAGACGCTGCTGAGCGACACGTTTCTGAGCTCTGTCAAGGAAAACGAGTAAAATACAACTGTAAGCACCTGTTCTGTCTAAGACCTGATAGATCCAACCTGGGCAGCGAAAACTCTGCTATCCGCCGACGGGTTTCCAACAATTCAAGAGATCCTGGTGTATAGAATTCCTCTTCCTAAAGTGACCATGATTGGGAGTAATGTATCAAGATAAACGGGGAGCCAACATTATCGCTTGCTTCAGAAGACTCTGATTCGACTAGGATGGCATCTTCCCCGCGCGCTGCGTTGATTTGAGATAGAACATATCTCAGACGGTCTCGACGATCAGCGGCCTTAGATTATGTTGAGGAAACATATAAGAGGCAACGAAATTGAGACGAACACGCTCGCCGAAGAGGGTTATGGGTTCTCCAATTTCTCTCAACCGTGCTCTGACGCGATTGTCGTCCGTCGGAACAGCCAAAGCGCGGGCTTTTTTTTTTCGTTCGAGCTCATCGAGAATGACTTTGTTCTCAAGCCGGGCACGTTCGGAGCCCAGATAGTCCCCATCGTCCATAAGCGTGTCGAAAGTGAGTTCAGGCATCGGGAGTCTTTGCAGTATAACAAGGTTCGAAAATAGAGAAGTAAGGTCACGAGATGCATTTTCGTCCCTGTATCAACAACCATGCAACATGTATAATAACCATCTGAACTTGTCACACAACCTCACCAGCAAAGAAACGCAGGCGATGGAACAGTCCACCAATTACCGAGCTGATGATTGTACGTTTGAAAATGAGTTGCCGTGGACGTTTTAATGCTATTAGCTAGATGTTTACTTTAACCGGTCAGCGCACCAGCTCAGCAATGATGCTGTGGCCCGCTCAACCGCTGCTAAGCTGAAGCTAGAATCTTTCTACAAGGTCGCTGTGGATTCGGCGATTGAGAGGAATGCACGGTGCGTTGCGTTAGCGTGTGTATTGTCGGCACGCGGACTTATGGTCAACTGCAGGCGAATAGAACTAGAGACGAAGCTTGTGCAGCTTCATACCCCGGAAGCCAAAGAGCGTGAAATCCGTAAATATACAAAATCTGAGTCACAACAACTGCGTCTCAGAAGAACAAAAATCAAACTGTCCGACTTCCGTACAGTCAAGGTCATCGGCAAGGGTGCCTTTGGTGAAGTCAGAAAATTCGAATTAAATATTGGTGCAGGGGGATATTGATAGTCATGTATCACAGGTTCGGTTGGTGCAAAAGGTTGACACGGGAAAAGTATATGCCATGAAGAGCTTGCAGAAGACGGAGATGTTGAAGCGAGATCAGGTGGGTGATGGCCTTCCCTATAGGAACCCTCTCACCCCTCGTTTCAGCTTGCGCACGTTCGCGCTGAACGGGATGTTCTTGCAGAGTCTACTTCTCCCTGGGTGGTTCAGCTCTTCTATTCATTTCAGGACCCCCTATACCTTTACTTGATCATGGAATTCCTGCCTGGCGGCGATCTGATGACAATGTTGATGAAGTATGATGTATTCTCAGAAGACGTTACAAGGTTTTATATGGCCGAATGCATTCTTGCCATTGAGGCTGTACATAACCTTGGTTATATCCATCGGTGAGTTGAACTTTCGTCTTGTTATTTTCGCTTCTCATTCATTTTCATAGTGACATCAAGCCGGACAACGTCCTCATTGATAGAAACGGTCATCTAAAGCTTTCTGACTTCGGCCTGTCGACAGGCCTACACAAGGCATCTGATCCAGAGTACTACAAACGATATATCGAACAAGAAAAAGGAAGGGACGCGCAGCGCAACAGTGTACAAGTTAATCCGATCAACCTTACGATGAGTCGAGAACAGATCGCGACTTGGAAAGCTAACCGAAGAAAACTTGTCAGTCTCCGTTATGGCTCCGAAGAATCACTGACACCCGGTTTCAGGCTTACTCGACTGTTGGAACTCCTGATTATGTACGAGCCCCTTTGCCATGAGACTGGTCGTTGCTAAGGCATTTGCTATTTCTGTTAGATCGCACCCGAAGTCTTCATGATGAAGGGCTATGGTAAAGAGTGTGATTGGTGGTCGCTAGGCGCCATCTTTTTCGAGTGTCTAGTTGGGTATGCGCCCTTTTGCTCTGATAACCCAGGGGACACGTACAAGAAGATCATCGACTGGCCCACCTACCTTTACTTTCCCGAAGAGGTATACATCTCGAGGGAAGGTGAAGAGCTGATTCGAAGGTGCGCCTTTACTACCCAGAGGGGCTTGGATTGACCCGCATCACATGTTAGTATGATGACTTGGGCTGAGTCTCGCCTAAACGTCAATCAAATCAAGGCTCATCCTTTCTTCTATGGTGCCGACTGGACTACTCTTCGCCAAATTGAACCTCCATTCATTCCTCGACTTCAGTCTATCACGGACACTTCATATTTCCCAACGGATGATCTCGGCAGCATGCCTGACCATCTTGAGAAGGTGGAAGGTATTGGTGCTGAAAAAGACTTGGCATTTTTGGGGTATGTTCATTGTCCAGGTCACCGAGATTCATTTATTTATAGCGTCCTCTCGTCTTCTCTTCCAGCTTTACTTTCAAGCGTTTTACAGGGGGTGTTCATCCTTCCGGCTAAGAGCTTGTCTTGTGTACCCAGCATAAAGCGTGATCATGATTTTATGGTTTTCATAATTCTATCTCTGGAGCCACTCGAGGATATCTGAAATTTTTTTACGGATTCCCTTTTCTGTACCCCTACAGCTATCGCACTAATTATAAATCTTGATTCCGGAAACCAATATTTTAGGCCGGGGCTTCGGCAGGCACAGGGCGGGATATCCGGACTGCGGCGGACCGGAGGAAAGCAAAAGGCAAAAGGCCGTGTGATCATATTGTGATCATATTCTCGGCTGAGCGGACAAAACATCCTCCTGGTAACGGAAGATAAAAGCGGCAATCATGCACCCTACGTCTCTCTTCCTGACAACTATCGCAGACTCTCTAGGTTCTTGCTGACGTTTCAATTCTTCGTATTAAGGAACAAATATCTCGAAATGGCCGCAGTTGCTGTCGAAGTGGGCAACGCTCAGATCTATAATCCTCGCAAGACTCTTGAACACCCTGATTTCAGAATTTTGCGGCAAGGAGAGAAACCCAAACCTGAAGCTAATATTGCGGCTTTCTATAACCCTCAACATGAGATCCACCTTGTAGAAAAGCCTAGGCCCAAGCCTGGGCCTGGACAAGTTCTGTTGCATGTGCGTGCTACGGGAATTTGCGGGTGCGTCTTCTCCGTTATTAACGATAACAACTGTGTCGATGAATTAAAAGGAGTGACGTACATTTCTGGAAACATGGACGCATTGGCGATTCTATGGTTGTTTCTGATGAAGTGAGTGATGGTTTTCAAGGCAATTGTGGCTGATAGGAGCTTGCTTGACAGTGTGGTTCTGGACATGAAAGTGCTGGTGAAGTAGTTGAAGTTGGCGAAGGCGTTACTCAATGGAAGAAGGGTGCGCTGGTTATATCTAACTCATTTTATGGACTCAGATCTTCTGCAGGGGACCGAGTGGCTATCGAGGCTGGAGTTCCATGTTCTCAACCCTCCTGTGATGGTTGTAGGACAGGGAGGTATAACGGTTGTCCCGATGTTGTCTTCTTTTCTACCCCACCCTTCCATGGTTCATTGTTTCTATTCCACGAAATCAAAAAATCTGTTGATTGACGAGGATCTGTGATTTTAGGTACTTTGACAAGGTGGCATTTGCACCCCGCACAATGGCTTCATCGTCTTCCAGATAATGTCTCCTTCGAAGAAGGCTCCCTTTGTGAGCCTTTGGCAGTTGCTCTGGCGGGTATCGAGCGCTCCGGCCTCCGCCTTGGTGATTCTGTTCTCATCTGGTATATCCACCATCTTCATTCCATTAAATGTATTATTTACGCTCATTGGTATCCTTGCAGTGGTGCTGGACCTATTGGTTTGGTCTCTCTTCTATCAGCCCGCGCAGCAGGCGCTGAACCCATCGTCATCACTGATCTCTTCCAATCTCGTCTTGACTTTGCCAAAAAGCTAGTACCAGGCGTACGCACAGTGCTGATTAAAAGAGGTACAACACCAAAGGAGTCGGCAGAAGAGATCAAACAGGCTGCAAATGGTCCAGTCAAAGTAACATTGGAATGTACAGGCGTGGAGAGCAGTGTCCACACAGCTGCTAACGTACGTATATACATTTTTCACCGTCCCTCATTGATGACGTACTTCCTGAACTAGGCAACACAATTTGGTGGACAAGTATTTATCATTGGTGTCGGGAAGAACGAACAAGTGGTATGTTGCCAAGACGAAAATATCTACTTCAATCTCACGATGTTTCTTTTTTTTCTCTCCAGTTCCCATTTATGCATTTCAGTGCCAACGAAATCGACATTAGGTTCCAGTATCGTTATGCTAACCAGTATCCGAAAGCTATCCGCCTTGTTTCAAGTGGGCTCATCAATGTCAAACCTCTTGTCACTCATCGCTTCAAGTTGGAAGACGCTGTCGACGCCTTCCAAGTGGCTGCTGATCCAACTCAAGGTGCAGTCAAAGTCCAGATTCAGGATTAAAAAGAAATTGGAAGATGCTCTATTTTTAACATACTTAAGCTTGAGCATCATGAAAACTGCAATAAACTTGTGCTACCATAGTAAGAAAACAAGGATCCGCATATGCATATGTATGATTACTACTACAGTACATATTCTGAAAATCCTTCTTCGTAAAAAAGATCATACAAAAAGCAGGCACATCCACGAATCAAAAAAATCGTGGCCGGAAATGTCTACCAGGGAAAGAGAATAACAATAATGACTGCAACAATCAATCAATCATCAGCACAAAATTGAGGAGTAAAGTCAAATCCCACAACTCAACCCCAACGACGGCTGGGGCTGCCATTCTCATCATCATGCCTTGGTCGTCTAGGCCACCCTGAATCAACAGGACGTGGGGTAGCGTTCGCTCCGCCACCTCCACGATGTTTCCCACGTCCTCGTTGATGCCGATCCCTACCACCACGCCAACCACTACGTTCTCCTCTTTCACGATCACCATTTCTTCCACCACCATAGAAATTAGGCGACGGACCATATGAGTCCCTACGATCATTGTTAGATGTACCGTGATGAGGAGGTGGAGGTGGGGGCGGGGGCGGGGGTGGTGAAAATGAATGAGAGTGGGATGGTTGTCCATATATTGCACCTGGAGGAGGATAACTACCCGAAGGCTGAGAGGGTGGAGGACCACTCGGTACCGGAAAACCAGGCCAAGGTTGAGAGGGAAGTGAAGGCGGTCGATGAGATTGACCTAGCATCGGAGGAGGCGGAGCAGCAGCAGAAGGTCCGTTGTTACTCGGAATAGGCAAATTGATAGGGAAAGAAAGGTTGGTAGAGAGCGAGCGAAGCAAATTTTGTACTTGATCATGTGTGAGCGGCGCTACTTCCGGCGTCATCGTTGGAGCAAATTGAGCCAAAAGGCCAGGAGGAGGTTGAGATGGGGCACCGGAGTGGATAGATGGAGGAAGATTTTGTGAAGGCATGGGAACAGATGGAGATTGAGATTTGGCGGATGCAAGATGTGGTGGTAGAGAAGGAATATTAGGCATAAGTGGAACTGGAACTGTAGGTGCTGCCGGTGTCAATATTGTGGGAGGTGCAGCACTTGTGGGTGTGCTGGTCGAGGCAGAGAGTGGTTCAGGTGGAGGGTGGTTGAGCCTACCTCTGTGCAAAATCCATATCCCAATCAGAAGATCCATTTTACGTGTCCCTGGGATCTTGAGCTCATCCAAAAGCTCAATATACTCCGGTAATGGTTCCTTTGCCCGCAAAGGAACAAGATACATTTCACGCCCAGGACACGTATCTTTGGGGCGATGGCCCCAAGGGAAGATCAACCCGTGACGACTAAACGAATAGTAAAAAGAGGTTAATATCACACAGACATAGAGTCGAAATGACGAGGCTTACTCCCTATCTTTCAAATACTCAATCAATGCAATGAAATCGCCCTTCATCTCCTCTGACACAGGCAAGAACGCTACTGCAACCAATTCTTTATGTTGGTTCAACCTAGTCTGTGTCAAAAAGTCTTCAGAGCTTTTTGTATTCACACGTCCATCAATCCTCAATTCGTCCGAAGGAAACAATGTCTGCCACCAAAGCGATTGAGATTCCAAAGATCGACCGCCAACCTGTTTGGCGGACACTATTGTGGTTTGGGGCGCAGCCGTATCGAGTGGCATGAGAATCTACATATTACAAAAATCGATTAACATGAGAATAGACCACAAGAGTGTCAAACGTACCTTGCCCGTCCAACACTGTTGGATTGTTTCGAGGTCCTGGGATAAATGGGTTTCTGCTTCGGACGTGATCTTACCCGATGCAGCTGAATTTGCCATGGTGCCCCCATTGCCAGCTGCTACCTCGTGAGAACCAGAACGATCAACCACGTCTTTCTCTTCTGCCAAAAACATGTCAAAATCGTCATCATTTGCCACTTCCATTGGTTCAGGCTCCTCTCTGCCGATTCCCTGCAAGATAGATCTCTTGGTACCTGATGAGATATCACTGGCACCATTTTCTCCTCCATCGTTACCTCCAGCGCGTGCAGTGATTTCTTTTTCAGGATCAAGCAATGTCAAAGGTCCTCGTTGTTGGTGCGAAACAGGTGGTGACTTCGGTGCCTGCGAGATATCATTCTCACCCTTGGATACACTCTGCCAAAGTGAGTTCAAATCAAATGATAATCCACGAGGTCGGGGGCCTGAGAATGGTGATACGGCAGAAGACCTAGAACTCATTGGTGTTGTAGCCATCAAGTGTGCCGATCCGGATATGGTATGATGCGCCCCAAGAGGTTTATCAGAAATACTCCCATTGGGTTCAATAGGTTGTTCCAATGGAGAAAGAACGATACCAGAGGGCGTAGTATCTGTCGCCGTGGTTGTCGCGTTGACATCGCCAGAGGATCCTAGGGTACTAGCATCTCCAACACCTGCGACACTAGTAGTCGTAGAAACATTACTAACATCCATGCTGTCCTCGTCTATGTTGATCAAATCCGCGAGATTCAACTCGTGTTCCTCCGGAACAGTGGCCATAACTACGTCTGACATCGTGTGCGCAAAAAGCGGTCGGATAGACGAACCGAGTATATCATCAGTTGGACCTACAATGTCGTGCTGCTGTTGATGCTGTTGTAGTACGTGCGCAGGCACAGGAGGCGGTGCCCCCCAAGTTTGTTGATCCACCGTGATGGGACTATGACTTGATACCAAGGGTGATTCAGGTGTTGCACTAAGAGTACGTTGTTTTTGTTGTTGCTTCTCAACAGCTCTCAACCTCTCCCTACGTTCTCTTTCCCTCCTCTCTTCTTCTTCTTGTTCTCTTTCTCTCTGCCCCTCAGTTTCTCTTGCTCTCGCAAGATCGCCGTTAACGTCCTCGATGTCTTGTAAACCTTTATGAGTAATTTTTGCTCTAGGAACAGTAGGTTTTTGTAGGATGGTCTGCTCGAGTGACTCTTTCTCTGCAATTTTTATGTTTTGTTTTGTTTCTTCGTCTGCGAGATCAGTAGAGGACATGCGAGAGATTTCCTGTGGGGTGATTGTGCACATGACGATCCGTTGATGAATGACGATTCGATCGGTTTTGCTCAGGTTGAATTGAAGCGTTCGGAACCGATCCCTGTTTGATAAAAGGAAGTCAAAGAAATAGATGAATGAAGGAAGAAATGACGTACTTGTACTTGGCACCAGCGATATCGCCTTCTGAATAATTATCAAACACGCACCGCTCCAATTCTGCAGCGAAATTTTTACTATCTTCAATTAGACCCTCCTTCTCCTCTTCGGTCAACTCTTCCAACTTCTTCATCACGATCGAAATTTGAGCTTGACCTTCCAATTTCACGTCTCTGGTTTCACCACTTTGACCAGCGACAGGCCGTGTATACGGATATCTCAAAAACACTTCCTTGAACACATCTTCGAACTTGCCCAAACAGTACTTCCTCACAGGATCAATTGTCGCTCCACCTCCGCCGGCATCTGACCTTTTACGTTTTGGAGGAGGGGCTAAAGTCTCTTTCTCAACTATACTAGCTTTCCTTTTTAACCTTGATAATGATTTGCTGGAGGTTGAAGTCACTGGTGTGGTGGCACCAACTAAGGCTGGAGACACGGGCGTTTGTGATCGTGGCGAAGAGAATTTGTGAAGTTTGTCGGGTAGTCGAACCCGTCTTGATGTACGTGTTGTTGTTTCTTCAGAGCTGGAGTTCGAGTCCGATGAGGAGATGCGGCGGAGACGACGCTAATTAGGTAACAGTTAGAACAAGAGGGGACATTAAAGTAATCAAGTCTGATACCTTTCCTTTTGTTTTAGAGAAGTTTTTCGTCTCCTCATCTTCAGCGATATAATCGTCCGCGCTGTCTGCGTCATCCGAATCATCTGAAGGCGTTGGTTGACGTGGCTGAGGCGGGAGAGACACAGTCACACTAAGTTTCTTCGACCTTTGTTTCGCAGCATTAGTGAGGCTGGTAGTTTTTGAGACAGCTGTATTCTCTTCTTCAGACCCGCAGTCCTCTAAGGTATCTATACCCTCCCAAACCACTATAGCAAAAGAATTTTGTTAGTCACTTCTTCTCAACATTTGAATAAGAAAAAAACGGCAACGTATAGGTATGAGTACGGCAGAAATTTTTTTTCGCTATCGAGTGTAGCACTCTTGGCCGATGTGCGTTGGGTAAACCACTCAAAAGGAGAATCACTTCGATACTCATGGTGGCAAACACAATCCAGAGCAAGTAACGCGAGAAAACGAATGTGGATTCATCAGCCCGCTAGACACGTATCAACGCTTGTAGACCCACGATACACTATTGAGGGTTTTAAAGAACCACATGCTTCACATAGCTCAGATTGACGATGCGAATGCAAGACAAATGAGGGGAGGGATTATGTGTCCCATCCGAGATGCCAGCTCCCATCGACAACACTGACAAGATACCCAAAATATCATATGTGTATGTGGGAACAGACGAAGCAAAAAAGAGGTGATCCAAACGGCCAATGTTACTCAGGTCACGAGAAACCCAAAATTTTTCTGATTTTTTGACGAAATTGCTTTTTCTTTCTGGCGTACTGGACATACGGAATACCACAAGGGGAGAGTGTCAGAAGCTTCGGTGTACTCACTAGCTGTTCTGCGGCCGGTGGATTGGGTACAGAGAGAACATATATATACATCTATTCGGTTAAGTTAATGATTGACAACCACAAGAAAGACATGACTCACTTATTTCCTCTGCCTCACGTTCACTCAAATCAACACAAATGAAGTGGTACCTAAATTATAAGGGTTGAGTCAAAAACACAAGGCTGGGTTTGAACCAAGGGCCACGCGACACAAATTACGCACCATAGTTTGCATTCAGCACATCGAATCATGGGCGAACCGTCGTCCCCTCGATGGCATGTGCAATATGCAACGTTCGCTTTTAGGATAGCTTTCGATTTCGCGCTCGACTGTTTCTTAGTGGTGGTCGACCTGGTTGTTGTCGTATTGGGGACAGTTTTTAAATTTTCCTTCGCTATGTATGGTTCAGCAACAACAATTTGCTGCTCTTGCTGTTGCTGTTGCTTGATGGGAGAAATCGTTGCAGCAGAGTCTTGTTTACCCTTGACCGAAGAAGGCTTTGAGGTTGGTTTGGATGATGTCGCATAGGACGAAGAAGTGGTAGATAGAGCAGTGGATGAAGTAGTGGCTGCAGCCGCAGCCACGGCGGCTCTTGTGCGTGCGCGGGTACTCATCTGACACAGGTTGAGGGAGAAGGCAAGTCGTTATCTTGGCTGAGAAATCACACGGTTGCCCGCTGACTAAGTCAAAAAAAGATTTCCCATCACGTGGAGGTCACGCGCAACATACCCGAATAGCAATGTCCAGGAGAGAGCGAGAGAGAGAGAATTCTGTATTTGTATACCGCAACAAGCAGGTGACAAGACGCGGTGGGTGAAATACATAGCGGTACACTACTGACTACACCCGAGTTATTACTTTACTGGGGTGTTGTCTCGTGGCGGCACGTTGTTATTAAATTTTTATTGGGGGGGAGGCTGGAGTTGTTCCGAGTTGGGTGTGGATATTGGTGGTGAAGTAGTTGGGTTCTCCATGGGGTGATGTAGGTTGGGGTTGTATGATGTACTAGTTTATAAGGTTAAGTGATTCGAGGGTGTTTATTAGTAGAATGAAATGGTTCTCAAGGCTTGAGTTAGCTAGGAGTTTGAGGTTCGGTCTCTATGAAGTCCGTAAGAGGCCTGTCTGTCATGTAGGGTGATATCCAGGAAGAAATCCTGTGGGCAGCAAGGAAGAGGCTATGTACTTGGACAATTCACGACTACAATATGCATTGCGCAAAACAAATTTATTTGTCACCTACTCATCTTGCTCTCCCAAAGTTACAATAACATTATTTCATCTTGCCCTCCTCAGGCTTAGCCAGGTCGCCTGTCACTGCAGGGAGCGTCTGCCATGTCATTGGCTATCTCAGCACTGCCCACACAAAGTCACCGAATTAATTTCCAGATACACACTGAGCATACTCTTGCTCGTGGTACTGGTCATGATGCGGACAGTATACTGCCTCCTCAGGGGTCGACCCATGAAAACAGCTCTTCTATATCACCCTTACCTGACAAACCTGACAACTGAGAACTGTTGCGGAAGGCAGCGTCCATGCTCTGCAGAGAAGTGATTCGCCCCCCGCCGCACATCAGAACTAGATCGGAGGTGTGGGCAGGAGTCGAGGGATGGATGCAGAGCTTAGTGAGGCTCGAACAAATTTGGAGGATGAGAGATACCGTGAATTCTCCGAGTTACCTAAATCTGGTCAACTCGGCTTCCGCTAGTGTTGGGACAACTTAGAATACTATAACCAGTGTGTCGGGCGAGGAAGGGGAGAGGCACATTCCACGAGGCTCCGCGAGACAGCTTCGTGTTATGCCAGTAGGTATTGTCCTCTTCAGAAACTAGGCCATTTAGTAATCTCTTTCCTTCTTTCCTGCCTGACCACAGACTTATGAGCCTACTTCACCCGACCATTCGTCCTGATCTTCTTGAACAAGATCATAAGAACGTTACTCGTTTCCTCGCAGTGTGCACTTGGCAGGGACTACAAAGTCAAGTCTTGTTCTGGCCAGACGATTTGATTAATCCAGCCAGTGAATCCCTTGCTCGTGTAGCGCATACAATCATCACTTTGATCCAGCTGGTCAGGACGACCCCCTCTTTGCATATCAAGCCAACGGCAGATACATACCCGGACGCCTTGTCATTTACTATGGCATCTCCGTCATCACCGATGGCGTCATTAAAGATAAATGGCAATGACCGAACAAAGTCAATCAGATCAACAATCGCACCAACCCCAATGGGAAAAACAGCAGTGACAGCAACAATGACTCCTTCAATGTCATTGTCGCTATCTGAGAGTGTAACAGCATTGCCAGATCCAGATATGAAAGGATTCACGGCATGGGCATCTTCTAAACCACCGCCCCACTCAAGTTATGACTCAACGACACCGACGCAGAAAGGGTGTCATCCGACCATATTCTCGGATACTACTCCCGAGGAGAGAAACAGTGCTGCTTTTGTCTTGACCTCAAAGACACCATCAACAAGAAGACATGGTAGAGGGTTTATTGAAGATGTGACCACAAATAACGGTGTAGAGGAGACAACAGAAGAAGGGAAAGGACGAAGAGGAGCCATTATGGAAGTTCGAGGAGAGGACGTCATATCTGCACCGCAGACACTTAAACAAAAACAATCACCGGTCGAATCATTACGTCCACAATCACTTAAACGAACGAGGATGCAGAATATAAATGATAGAGGGATATCGGCCTGGGTTCGGAGTGCTGCTTCACCTTCTTCATCCACAACGTCGTCTCAAGGTAGTCCTTTTATTTCTACCGTGCCTCCTCGCACTTCTACCAGTAACTCTGGCGACTCTGGCGACTCTGTTGCTGCTGCTTTGTCCCTGAATTCTTCTCTTTCCTCTATGTCACCGCAATCTCAACTTCAGCACAGACAAGGACACGGGTATACTAGTCCAGGGCTCTCAAGAGTCAACTCAATGGCAGCGGAGTCAATATGGGCTTCAAACGGCAATACTTCGTTTTCAGGACCACCACCTCCACTCGTTATTAGCCCATCGTCAGATGAGTATCATCCTCGTGAATATAATACTGTCGAGAGGACGGAGGGAGAGGGAGAAAGGTTTGGTGCAATTGGGGCTGTGACGATGGATATGACGAGCAATCCAAAAATGAATTCAGCCGTGGTGGAGAATGATGAGATGAAAAATATATTTACTGGATATGGAAGTGTAATGAGTCGATTACCCCCTGTCCCGTTGACGAAGGATGGGGAAAGGCCAAGCGTGACTCATGCACAACATACGATTGATTTGACAAGGGTTGCCGAGGAGCCAGATGAGAGTTCGTCGTCTGGTGATGGTGCTCAAAGACAGTGGAGGGATGGGGAGACACAAAGGGGAGAAGAGGAGGAAAATAAAGCAAGGACGAAAGAAGAAGACGGAAGAGTCGCCCATCATAAAGAAAAATGGTCAGTTGACTTTTCGGAACTCTTCCATACGCACAATCCTTCACCGACTCCTTCAGTTCTTGATTCACAAGAACTCTCATCTCCGTCTTCGTCAGTCCCAAATCGAACATTAAGCCGTACTAGCCATGACATCACTGTTTCATCCCCTATGTCCCGTTCCGTATCTCCTCCCCGCAAGCCCGCTACTGCGAGTGGGCGCAAAGGAAATGCCCCGTATTCTCGGGCTCCGCGAAGACCGACACAAACGAGGTATAATGATTCGGACTATACATACCCTTTGACTACAGCCGCTCCTGGTGCGCTGTCGATGTCCTCTAATGCCACGTCGGGGTTGTTGCCTAAAGTTGATTCGGATCAAGTTTTTGGGTCGTCTTCTTCCGCTGGAAATCACACCACCACCAAGGCAATAGTAATCCGGAGAACGAGCGCAAATAAGAATCCGTTACCTGCCTCAGGTTCACCCAGTCATCGTACAAAGAGTAATTTATCGATCCGTGTGAGAAATAATTGGGACGCAGCAGGAACTCCAGATTCATATACGAGTAATCATCGTAGAAGTGAAAGTATGGGATGTGAAGTGACGACTGGGGACCTGAATGACGGACTCCGTGGAAATTCTGCTAGAGAGGATAGAAAAGGGAAAGGGATTGGCGCAAGTGAAAGTGGCGCCACCACTCGTGGATGGAGAGATGCACCTGTGCCTGTGCCTTTCCCGCGAGTTGTATCTGGAGGTCATCCTGAAATTCCATTATCTCCTGGAAATTGTAATGAGAGAACGGCAACACCGACGAATGCACTGAACAACAACGCGAACGATATAAATTTCTGTCCACCGAGACGGAGATTCCAAAGTGAACTTAGTAGTGGAGTTGCAGCCAGACCGAAATCATACGATGAACCTAGTGCAAGACCGTCGAGGATGAGATTTGAAAGTATGATGAATCTGGGGAGAGCAAATTCTGCAATGACGAGTGCAAGTGATTTGATAACGAGGCACTCATTTGGGAATGCGGTTAGGGAGACACTAATTGTTAAAGAGGAAGGGAAACCCCCGACTCACTTTGTAAGTCTCACCTTCCTCTCGGTATTTTTAAATCACACTCTTAGTCTTCCCCTTTGACTCCCTCCTGCTTTCTGCCGCCCTCCCTTTTATCTTCACTGTCTCTGTCTTCTTCTTGACTTTTTCTACACTTCTTTGATCTCGTGTCTTCGGTTTACCTTGGTATCTACCTGTGATGGTGGCTGATTCATTTTTATCGCTACTTCACGGTTCTGATATCACAGCAACTGGGTAATTGTATTGGGAAGGGCCAGTTTGGGAGTGTGTATCGGGCCCTTAATCTCAATACGGGCCAGATGGTAGCTGTCAAAAGGATACGACTGGAGGGATTGAAAGAAGATGAGATTTCGACGTTGATGAGGGAGGTGGACCTTGTCAGGAGTTTGTCGCATCCAGGGATCGTCAAATATGAAGGCATGGTGCGTGATGAAGATATATTGAGCATAGTCCTTGAGTGAGTTCAATCTATGGGGATTTCGTCCAAATTTGGTTAACCACTTTCTTTTTGTAACTAAAGATATGTCGAAAATGGGTCCCTCGCTCACACACTCAAAGCATTCGGAAAATTGAATGAGAAATTGGTGGCCAGTTATGTTATCAAGATCCTAGAAGGGCTACACTACCTGCATCAGAGTGATGTCGTGCACTGTGACTTGAAAGCTGCCAATATCCTGACGACAAAAAATGGGAATGTTAAGCTTTCCGATTTTGGAGTATCCCTTAATCTTCGAGCCATGGAACGTCAAACCAAAAATGATATTGCTGGGACACCAAATTGGATGGCACCTGAAGTTATCGAGTTGAAGGGTGCCTCTACGAAGTCTGATATATGGTCACTGGGATGTACCGTTATCGAACTGCTCACCGGACAACCTCCATATGCAGACATTAGTAATAGTATGGCGGGTAGGTATTCCTCTCACTACGTACCCTCAGACTTCAGACTCACTAATTACATATCTGCGTGACTAGTGATGTTTCGCATTGTAGAAGAGGATGGACCACTCATTCCGGAGAGGTGCTCCGACATGTTACGAGACTTTTTAGACCAGTGTTTTCAGAAAGATCCTTCTCTGCGACCGAGCGCGGAGATGCTTTGTGAGCATCCATGGCTGAAGCATAACTGGGTCGCTTTGCAGGTATATTTAGTTTGATTCGTGAAAAATGTTGCGGGCGCTAAATTTGTCGGTTTTGGTTACAGGACCTTCGATTGCAAGATAGTATTCCGTTCCTCCGACGAGTCAGTGTTGATATGCAGAAGTTTGATAGGGCACAGTACCTCGCGAGAATGGACCTTCTTGATTCACCTACTCAATCGTCGTTCTCGAGAGATATAACTAGAAGCCTTCCACCCCTTTCTCCTGTTTGCAGACGAATATCAAATACCTCCATTGGCTCTGCTTTGATAGACCCTGAACATACTCCTGGAGGCCATAGCTTTGTCAAGACAACATTTAGTAAACGTGAGTAGGCCTGCGTCATTGGTAATTTTCAGTAGGATGATTCTGACATATGTAATCTAGCCGTGGTCTGTCGTGTTTGCTTGGAGAATGTGAAGAAGACGGCCGTTCTCTGCGCCAAATGTAGTTTGATTTCTCATTCAAAGTGCGCCCCCAATGCGCCACAGACTTGTGACTTTCGATCACAACTACTCTTGTATGCTCATTATGCAGAACAAGGAAGTCCTCGCAGTCTTTGTGTAAACCCACCCTCGGAACATTCGGAGGTCCCTCGTGCTTCTGTTGCGATATCGGACGTGTCTCACCTTGCTCATCATACCCCTCGCACGAGCATAGATATCCCTGCATCTCAGTCCAGCTATCAAATTTCCCCTTCTCAGCCTAATTCACCTTCTACCGCCTCCAAACTCAAGGCAGTCTTCAAGCGCTCTTGGTCAAGCCTGACCAATGTTTCCAATGCTACCTCCAGTCCTGACCCTCTCAAGGATATTGTCAGTGTTGATAGACCTAGTGACCTCCACTTCGACGAAAGAACTCCTGTCCCGCGCAAGCGTCCAATAGGGTTGTTACAAAAATCGAAGGAACGGCCACTGTCATATACTAGCAATAGCACCGGACTTGCCAGTCTTCGTAGCGCTGCTACAACTACCGAGAGCCTGCATTATAATAGTGCTACGGAAGCGCGTCGGTTGTCTCAACTATCAAGTGCTAGTATTACCAGGGCGTCGTCTCCTCAAGAACGTGATAGGCCTGTCATTCCAAAGGAGCAGATGACAAAACAACAGACATCAATTTCTGCCAAGGGTCCTGTTGAATCGAAGAGCGCGGTTATTCCTGATCATGAGATGACTAGTGACTTTGCAGAACTGAGAGCAAACTCTTCTATATTTCCTGGTTCATTATCACACTTTCGGCGAAAGCGCGAATCCAAGAATTCTAGTCACCAGGGGAACTGTATTGTACAATAGACTTTTTTTCGGTTTTATGGTTCATTCACTACTGGTTATTCGTTTTCATGCGTTCAAGATGCATTGGCGACTGTTCATCAATTCATCTCCTCTCGTTCAGATTATATCATTGCTTGGACTGTGGACAGTAACATTATTACTATACCTATCCGGTGTATATCTCCTTAATTCACTGTCATCCCATGTTTCACATCTTTGGGTTGGAGCTATTGAATGACGTTAACCCCTCACCTGTATTTTGAACCTGGCTACTTCAAGGAAAAGACTCATACTTCAACTACTCGTCTACTCACGGAAGGGAAAATCACCAAAAAAAGTGTGGTGCTGGGGTGTCAGCTTTGCAGATTAAAATTACTTCCACAAGCTCTAACTCACAGGCAAAATCAGAGCCACAGATTGCGTATTAAATGATGAGTTGTAGGTACTCACGCACAAGGTCTATTCTGGTTCAGATTAAGCTACGAAGCTGCCCAGATGAAGGTCTTGTATCTTGAGATGATACTGCTTCACACGTTGTAGTGGATCTCTGATTGTGAATTTAAATACCAATCTTGTAGATCGAAGCTTCAGAGAAATATGGTACAAAATGCCTTGTACAATCCCTTTCCTAAAAAACAAGATGTAGATTATCATACAAAGTCGGAGCACAGACGTTCGATTTGTCTTGCTAGACACAGGGCAAATTCAAGGAATCAGTTCTCACCGGAGATGAGAGATTTTGTGCGACCGTTAAGGTTATTATAGGCATTCAAAATTTCCTTGTAGCCTTCACTCTCGCTCTCGAAATAAAGAAACTTCTTCAAAACGCCTTCAATACCGTTAGACTCCTCGACCTTACGCAATTCAACCGCCTGCTCATCGTCCTCATTACTGAACATAAGAGCGGCTGCAATTGCAATTGCAAGAAATTTCGTCGGAAACCCATGTCTCTTGGCCAGATTGAAGGGACCCAAGAGTCGTTCATCGCGACCCAGCTTGCGCAAAGGTTGGCGTCCGACTCTGGTAACGAAATCAACAACTTCCGGGTTTTTGAAGCGCCCAATGGTTTTTTGGATATAGCCGTCCATACCGGCGTCATCGAACGCGTCAGGATATTCTTTTATCAGAGCTTGACCGCTCTCCTTCATTGCACCCTCGACGATCGGGAAAATGTTATCCATGTCACTGATGGCTTCGCTGACAATTTGATGGTGAAAGATGGTGCCAAGATAAGCGGTGGTCGCATGCCCGCAATTGAAGATGTAAAGCTTTCGGTCCTGAAATGCAAGAAGGTTCTCGGTAAGAATCATTCCAGGGATAGAAGGATCGAAGACAGGTTTGGACCCGGATTGATCAACGGATTTCAGTGCTTTGATGTCGACAATCCACTCTGGAAGTGTAGTAAATCTGCTTCAACAGATCCATGGGGTGCATTCAAAGAGAACCTACCAAAGAACTTGTCGACCCCTACACTTAGCAGTTTCTCTTGTTCATGTGCTGGTTGTGGTACAATTCTATCAACTGAGCAATTTGCAAAGCCGACGTAGCGGTCAGCCCATTCCTGAACAGACTTGTCCAGATCTTTGTAGACTGCATCTTTGAGCAGGTCGCTAGCACCCTTGCCATTCTCGCATGCAATTATATTCAGAGGTCCGGCGCCTTCTTGCTTGCGGCCAATGATTCCCTTGGCGATGATCGGGGCAATTTGTTTGAGGGCACCAAAACCAATGCTGGTCGTGATCAGCTTCATCTCCTTATCTCCAATATCCTCTGCCAACTGCATGATGCCTTCTTCGATACTTGAGAGAATGCCTGAAACATTGCGAACATGGAATGGCCTAGAACGGCGTGGTTCAAGATACTTTATAGTATAAGTGGCATCTGTGTTCAGATGGGAGATGACTTTAGGATCAATATCGGCAAAAATGACATGGTAGCCTGCTTTGGCTAGGAGAAGACCAATAAATCCCAGACCAATGCTACCTGCACCAAAATGTACAGCAGTAGGGTGGTCAAAACGTGGTGAGGGGACCAAGGTTGGTCTAGAAATATCATGCTGCAGTTGTGGATGCAGCATTTGGATGTCTAGAAGGAAAGACCAGGTGTCCTCATATCAGCTCGAATGAAAGTAATGAGGTGGAGCTGTGGAGGACGATTGCTTTTATTACCTAATTGTCTATCTTGCGATTTCTGATGTCACCTGTGCCTAACCTTTGATACATTAATTTAACAATTGAGCCTAACCCCAAACACCTAGTGGAAGAAATCCTGCAAGGGAATTGATGCGGTACATGCAAGTATACCCAACCATCTTATCTCAAAGACAGAGGATGGTTCAAGCATACCGGCAATTCAGTTTCTTTGTGCACCAGGGTTACTAGAGCAATCCCAAATCACACTTTCAATGGTCAATACAGAAAGAGGTTTATTCCTAACAGCTTATCCTTGCAGTCATCAATAATTGGAAACAAGAGGGACCACAAAAGACATGTAAAAGACACGTAAGCCAGTGTTGGATAGGTCTTAGATAGATAACTTGCAGTCACACTGAAGACATCAGGCCAGGTAGCCATGTATCATGCCTTTCGGCTTCTGTCAGGTATGTTTGGAAGACCTTGAGTGTCGAATCAGCTGATTTTTCACTTAGAAACGCGACCGTTATGTATGAGGAGAATCCATCCATCAATACCAAGTTCCTTTTCTCTGTCACCTTTGCCATTAAACGGGTGCGTTGTGTGCTTATAAATACAATCTTCGTACTGGCCGTTCATATTTAAGTGCAGGTTCAATCTATCAACAAGACCTTGAGACATCATTTCCCGGAGTTTTCCAGCACCAATCCTGGCGTCGATGCCACATATCGAAGATACTGATTTTCACTTCAATTCCATCGCAAATGCATTAGCTGTTGGCATGCTTATATCGACTGCGTAAAGCCGGCCAGTCATGACAGCCGTCATGACTTCAATACCGTTTTGCAATTTAACACTAGCCAGGCCTCCCCTGAAAACCACACTTGTGCCTTCAGAGCAGAGTTTTGACACGGATATCATGTTGCATCTCAGTGATGGAGTATACAGTGCGTTGTTGATGGAGATGTTCCTGCTGATTCCATTTGCTGTAGTGCTAAATTCGACAGTTCCCTTGCCCATGATATCAAAAGTCGACCCCTTCCCCGCACACAAGCCAGTAGCGGCTTGCGACAGTGGCGTATATTCCTTGAAGAGTGTCTTATCGGTGAAGCAATGATCGCTTGCACTGGACACAATGAATACTTTGATGATCGAGTCGTTCATTGTCATCGGGGCAAAACGAGGTTCGTTTTCCTCATTTTTCGCGTCTACAGTGTGTGCGGTGGTTCCTCGCTTAAATCCTTCCTGGCGTGTGTTAATGTTCGTTCCCCCTCGCTTTCCGAATCCAGGGGGATACTGTCCTTCCTTCCCTCCCCCTGGCCAGTAGCACATCTCGATGGTGTGGCCCTGACGATTGCAATTGGGGTTCGCACAGATGAGTTGTTTTCGATCTTTTCTTACAGATGAATTGGTTTGGAGTGCAGTAACGGATCGTGGAGGACTTGTGGAGAGATTTTTGATTCGGAACCACCACATGTCGAGTTATGAGATGGCTTCAGTGGTAGGCATATCTCTGTGTAACAAAATGGTAATAGGGTCCCAGGTATGGGGGAGCGAGTTTAGGATGATCGTTTTGAAACTTTCGTCCGTGATTCCAGCACCTAGGGCATTTGCATTGTATAGTTTTTTCCTCAAGTTTGCAATGTGGTTTGGGAAGTCATCACCATCCGAGTAAGTCAAATTTCTAAGCTCTCGCTCTGCATTCCACCTCGCCATAGGAGATGGTGACCCATAACCACTTATGTATGATTTCCAGGTATCCGCTGCACTCCCGCTCGTGTCAATACCAAGTCCTGTAGGGTTCTTAGTGTTAAAGATAAGGAGGTCTTTCGTCCAAGCGTTGCGAGTTTTCCATTCTGCTGGACTAGGGTTTGGTGAGTGCCATGGCGTTTCAGCTTGTGATATAAATGCTGTTGTTTGAGTCGCTGTATCGGTAGTTTCCTTTGGTGCGAAAGTAGTAGGGGCTGCGATCGAACCGTCTAAATATCCAGAGACTCTTCTGAATTTAACAACAATGAGAATATTGTCTTTCCAGACCGCCCAATTGGTCCCGTCGAACTTGTCCGATTCAGAAAGCATAGGTGGCATGTCTCCATCTGACGTTGTCATGATATGTGATGTGCTATGTATGTGCAATTGGTGAAGTTGGAGCACAGGGCCCATATTACCTCAGGTGTCTCACATTAATTTATCTGTCTCACGTAATCTGGAAGGTACTTGATGCTGCCAAGTTTATAGAGTACCACTTCGGCATTGTGTAGTCTCCATCCTATGATTAATTTAGTGCTACGAGGGTGGATATCCGTTTCAACAAAGGTGAAGGCCCATAACCTATGAAAAAATGTCTCTCAGACGTCATCTAGCACGGTAGATGACTGAGGACTACTGAATCCACACTGTATTGAAATACGAACAGGGAGGTTACAAATACGGTACAGGTACAAACGAATAGTGAATACAAACACATTACACTACTTATATACCTGTATCTTCATCATGTAATGTAGCTACCAATGTCAATATATGAAACAATACCATTGGTCTCAGCATGTGCATCGCGCAGGCTCGCATGAGATCCAGTAACCAGCATACTGGAGGCATATATGCAATACAAGTGCAACTACTAAAATTACCTGCTGTCTGAGGTTAATGAGACGTTTCCTCCCTATGTCCTGAAGTGTCTCGGTACATAGTCTAACTCAAATGGCCCCTTCGTTCCGAACTGTTGTGGATGAGCTTGTCCACTCCAACATATTCCTTTGGTAAATTCTCGTTAATTTGTTATGCACCGCAGAACGAACTGTCCTTCGTAGGTGACATCTCGCAATGGAATGTATCTGGTTTCTTTGCATTCACTGTCGTATGTGCTAGTTGTCGTTTATATCATCCTATGTTCATTCTACATTCATGGTAACGACGCTTCTATCTTGCCTGCAAAATCTCCCTATAGTAGTACGCCACATACACGATGGCTCACATTATTCTCTCATCCTCTTGTATGGACCTGCTTTCACTTTTATGCTTTTGTCTTCATTCTAGGAGCACTTGAAATCCAGACATCTTCCCTTTCAAGTCGGGTCTCATGGTCTTATACTCTTTTGGATCTTGGAATTGATATATAGTACATCAGATATATTTACATACTTGACCAGATTTTACTGGATGTTGGCTTCCGTCACAATATTCACTCTGGGAAGGCAAGAGAGCGGACTTCTTGAATCCAAGCGGCGGCAGCATCGGGGAATTCCCAGACCATTACGCCAGCACCTGCATGATATCAGCCAGGGCTCAGCGAGATGGTAAACTAATCATACTCACTCCAACCTCGGTTCTTGGCCTGTTGAACACACTGAGCCAAAGTGGAAGTCGGTACGAATCCATTAGTAGCGTCACTACCAGTGGCCGGCTTTCCAATGACGAGTTTGGAAAGAGGAATACCGTTGGCAGCAATCTGGAACAAAGCAGATTGCGGCCATACATCAGAGGAAGTAGATAAGAGACCGTTACAGTCAGTATATTCGGTGGTACCCTCTGCAAAAATGATGATTTCATGAGAATCAAATGGAAGGGATCGACTGACGGTTGTAGAACTAGGTTCGAGTGTCAATACTCCCATCAGTGGGAGATGGAATTCAAAGCTCACCTGAACATTGTACCAGTCAATCAGACTCCCGACTTGTTGGTGAATTGTGAGATAGGCGCCTCCGCCAAATTTGTTGGGAGAAAACCTGGACCCTATTCAATGACTCTGTCTCCGTCTCTAGATAATACTGGTCATACCATGGTGCGACGGCTATTTGAACAATCAGTTATCGAATCACATTGCGATATTAGATGACTAACGAGCATGGGTGAGGATGAAGCTGTTCTGTGGGAGCTGGCTACGAAGCTGCTTCGTGAAAGAAATAACCCATTGCTTCACGGAAAGGTCAAGTTAAACTGTCTTTCAAGAAGCGCAAGGCAGTCACCTCGGCCTTTCCGTCACCCGCATTGATAGCATTAAAATCCTTTGACAATACATTCATCTTCAATCGAAAAGATGAATCAATTTTAAGCACCTCATAATCAACATCGACACCATCCAAGTCAAATTGTTTCACGAAGGCGGCCATGTTATTCGCAGTTGCGATTGGATCGGCACCAGAGGAAGTCGGAGCGTCGGTTGAACCGAAGAGGGAGACGATAATCGAGATTCCAGCCGAAGCATATTGCCCTTTGATGTCAGAACGCTGTGCGTCAGTGAGCTGAGTCCATTCCTCGGCCTAGAATTGGAATTCCACAATCCAAGAATGAATCTCTATCGTCAGATGAGGAGACTGGAAATTCACTTTATCAAATGGTCCCTCTGTCAAGAGAAAAGAGAGGGCACTGTGGGGGCGTTAGATGTAATCCTACGTGCCAGATCCAACTGACAAGACGTTATAACCCTGCAATCATCCAAGTGAGGAGGAACTATTACATGCTGGATACAGGACTCCTACCTTCACCATATCTACTGAAGGGGGTCCAGTTTCACCCGAGACGAATTTGTCGCTGTAGATGACAAAGCGAGGTGCAGAGGGAACTGCGTTTTTGGCTCGGGTTGTTAAGAAGCTCCTCGCGGTGTCAGTGAGGTTTAAAGGTATGGCAGTCACCGCAAGGAGACCAGAAATTCCTGAGACGATAGCACCGATACGTTTGAGTCCGTACATGGTTTTTTCCCTTGAGTGCACCAGATGCAAGGTCTACGAAACTTGATGGGCTGCTCTCCCTGGTTAAATATTCATTTGTCAAGACATCTGAAGGGAAAGACCCTTGTGCATCGTCAACCACCTGCTGACCCTTTCAGAAGGATAAGCAATTGCACATGTTTCCCCCGTCAAAGTTAAGACCCATATTCAGTGCCAAGGATTCCATAACAGTAACATGCATTTGTTTTCGTAAGAGCTGCCCGCAAGGAAAGAAAGCCACGTTTTAATTATATCTTTTGAGGGAGATTGAGAATCATTGTCCTGGGTCCGGGCTTTCTCAATGACAAATCAAGGAGAATGCGCCTGGCACTGTATAATGCATGAATACTCAGTAATGAGCGAAGTGAGTGGAATGAGAGATGGGATCCTCATCTAAGCGTACTCGGCCATTGCGGGTTCCCATAGAGCTGGATCTCTGTTTCGAGGAAGAACATGCTACGAATTCTTTGGGAACAAAGGCCTTTAGTCGACTAAATCTGGTATCCAGGACTAACATGTCGATCATTTTCTATGCGGTATGCACACGGTGCTAAGTCGGGAAAACAGAATTACTTCTGTTTAAATAACGTTATCTGATTTGCAACGTTCGCGTGGGACGGCAATATCCACGATCATGGATTGAACATGTTTTTGCATCTAAAGCAGGCTGACCACTGCCTTCTTTCTCCCACTTCTTGTTATTTCACAAGAGACTCACATAAGAAAAAAGAGGGAAACTTTTTTACCATAACAAGCAAACAAGTGCTAAGACACAATGAACAGAGCTAGTCCAATATCAGCTACATACCTGCGGCTGGTGTATGAAGTATAAAGATGAACATGGTGTGTAGAGGGTACCATGCCAGCCCAAGGCACTCCAGCTTTCCCCACACTTTTGCAAGGAAGACACCCCAGAGATGAAAGCTCTCATACTTGAACTTCTTCAGCAAGTTGACTCACCTCGTCGCCCTGCGACTGATGGCTTTGAAGCCACGTAAGTGTCACAGACGTTCAAGGTACCATGCGTGCTCCTTGATCACTACCTTCATTAGAAAACTTCGCGAGAACTTCGCACACACACCTACCATCATTGATGGTCATACCATCGTGTATCCCGTCTTCTTACGGTTCGGACCGGGTCTTAGCACTAGATAACGTACAGGCAAATGCCGGATTCATACAAAAACCAGCTTTCAAACACGTGAAATCGCCAAGAAGCCATAACCTTTGGTCGGTAGTACACCTGAGGCATACCTGAGGGCGGAGAGATGCTTTGTTGCCTTCTGAAGCGCCGTGCAGCATGCGGGCGACTTAGATTCCAATATCGTCCTATCAGAAGATAGCTCATGTCCGTATGGTCAAACCCCACTGCCATTACAACCAAGGCCACCGTCACTTCCCCGAGGAGGCCTTTGCCAGCTGACTCGGCATACGAAACGAGAAAGAACCCTCTAAGACTTCTTAGACAAGGCTAGTAGTGCCTGTGCCAAGTCAGGCACTTCAAGACCCAAGTCAACCGAAGGAGGTAATTGCTCCGACTGCAGAGATACACCCATATTCGATCTCCAATGTCTTGATACTTCCTGGCTATTGGGTGCTCCATTGATGTTCAGTATTTACCTGCACCTTTTCTAGAAGATTCTTTCACTACCACCTCTCCATAGATGCTTCGTTGGCATTAAAAATCCTGATATGATCTCTCCAAATCTTCCCTTTGTAGCTCGGCAGAAAATCAATACCAATCACAAAATATGAGCTGGGTGTTGCGCGAGCCTGATCAGATCAGATTCCCGACTCCGAGAACACCAGTCCGCAAAACCTGGACATTCATGGCATTATCCACCACTTGATATCTTGACAACCTTCTGAGGGTGCACTTGGGCGTCAAGAAGTTATATGTGTATCGTCGATGTTGAAATGAACTATCGCATCAGCGGATCGGATATACATTCTGCTCCATACATTTTCTTGGAATTTTTCCTCCCCTTCACCTGGTCAATCTATTAGGACACGTACATACATATATATATGATTTCTTATTGTCTCTCCCCTCGGTCGTCTACCTTGCATAGTGATATCTGAGTTATTTAGTCGAAATAGTGTTGTAGGTCGGTGCAAATCGTACAGAAGTACCTTGTATGTACTGATAAGTTTCAGAATAAACGCGACGAGATTGATCTACAGCCAAGAGGAAGAACATACCCGTGTCAATTTTCAGAACAATATCATTATGATATTGCATAAAATACGAAATGTTATAATTATACAGGCCACGATTTGCTACGAACGCTTGTAATCCACGATGAAGAGGCATCATCGAGCTATAAAGTGAGCGTCAGGCTCTCAGAGCTTGGAAAAGCTGATGACATTCGTACCTGCCAGACCGAGAGTCCGGCATCTAGAGAGGAAAATGGTCAGCCAGACAGCTACCCCCGTACGTAGTCTCAAAGACTCACTCCAGTCTTTTTGTTTCGCTTGTTCTAAGCAGTCAGCTAAGAGAGATGTCGACATAACTCCGCTATCGGCATCTGAAGGACTTGCAGGCTTTCCGATGACAAGCTTGCTCAATGGTACGCCTCTTGCAGCAATCTGGAAAAGGGCAGACTGGGGCGCATTATTTGAAGATGTCATGAGCAAGTTTTCACAAGTCGTATATTCATTTGGACCCTCTGCTTGACGTGTCAGGTATCAGAAAAGGGGAACGGTCGGAGACTGACGGTTGTAGAATTGGATGTTGTACCAATCAATCAGGGAGCCGACACTTAGGTGAACCTGAAGGTAACCTCCTCCCTTGTAACCTGGACTAAACCTGAATACTTTTCTAGCTAACGTCATGGACTTATGAACATCCTGGCTTACCATGGTGCAACGGCTGTACAAATTTCAAAGTATCAGAGCCAAAATCTTCTTCGAGGACTACAAAATACATACGAGCATGTGTCAAGATGTAACTACCTTGGGGCAACTGTGACCTAAGCTGTCGGGTGAAAATCCCGAGCCAATTCTAGATAGAAAATTTCTGTTAGTAGTAGCACCAGGTTCAAAAAGGCTTCAACGGTACCTCGGCCTTTCCACTGTCAAAGGCAGAAAAGTCTTCGTAATCTACATCAACACCGTCCAGTTCATATTCAATCACCCAAGCTGCCATAGTATTAGCAGTTTGTACAGGATCGGCACCAGATGTAGTGGGGGCGTCAGTAGATCCGAAGAGGGAGACAATCAAACTGATGTTTTCCATATGATATTGACTCAGAATCGAAGAGCGCTGACTAGCTGAAAGCTGAGTCCATTCTTGAGCCTGAGGACGACGTGTGATGAGCTGCTAAAGACACTATTTCAGGGAATGGTAGAACCCCACTTTGTCCCATGCACCACCCAATAACAAGAATGCTAGCGCACTGGATAAAAAGAATTCAGTGGGCATCGATCGGATGCCGGTAAATGTCCTCACATAACGTTATAGCCCTAATATCCACAAATGTCAGCTGCCACCTCCCCGCGCAATGCCAATCTATGCCCTCTTACCTTAATTTTTGACACCTCAGGTGGCCCAGTTTCTCCATCATATGCATCGGTATAAGCCAAGAAAATAGGATCAGGAGACGTAGCACGAGGCAAAATATCCGAGGTTTTATCATCCCTTGTTGTCAACGAGACAGTACGGGATAAAACAGTGTGAATGCCAACTACCAGGAACAATAAACGTGTAACCCACTTAAAAATCATCCTGTGGATGAATTCCCCAAGACCTGTAGAAGACCTGGGATTTTATACAAGACATTCTTGAGGTTTAGCCAGTTCTAAATATAACGGCCAGACTTGATGGGCCATCACTGTTATGTTATGAATTTCAGTGATCTTCATCCGAGCATCTCGACCGTGTAATAGATTGTTGATCAAAAAAAATAAATCTGAGCGTCTCTGATTTAACGAGAGACGGATTGAACGCTTGGCATAGATGCTTTTTTTTTGATCTTTAGGTATTTCATGACGGGCCACTACTGACTTCCTTCTGCCTCTAACCTAACACTGATGCAAACACATACTATCATGATCATTGATGGCTAAATCAGATTGGCTTCCAGAATTGGAAAATGTAGTGCTGCAGAGGAACACATCTTGGTTTCACAAGGAGTTCATATCTGATTTCACATGAGTTTAAGTCTGAAACAATATCAAGACACTGGTGTTTCAAGGACGTTTCGGGGATCTGTTTTAATCTAGTCTCAAGTCAACACTGAATATATTTCTCCAGTATCTGATGACTGGATTCTTGAAGAAGGTTCGAACAAGATTAAAATAAACGTTTGAGTGAAAGAAGTGTATTGGTGAATCAAGCAATCACATAATGATTAATATTAAAAAGGTAACAACAACCGAGAGACTTGAGGTCCTTGCCCCACAGTCTCCAACGTGGGGCATGGTAACGCAATGCCACATGCTGTTATAACTACCACGGCGCGCAGTCTGATGTCAAGTTGCCGCTGAGTATGTCAAGTCACCTGATATAAGGTGACAGGTGACATGACATATTCAGTGGCAACTTGACATCGCCGTGTAAGGATGATGCACCAAGTGCCAAACTGACGTACAGGGGTGTGACCTCTTACCTCTGTGAGGAGAGGGATATGCAGATGAACAAGGCATCGACCTTGCAGTTGTTGAGGGAGTCGAGGAAGCAAAAGGGGACTTCCTCGACTCCCTCAACAACTGCGAGGTCAATGTCTTGTTCATCTGCACATCCCTCACACTCTGTTATCAGAAGTATTCATATCTTGATGATTATCTTGTCAAGAGATAGTCTTTCATTACTGTTGCCCATGTACATTCAGAGTCAAAAAATTTAGATGATTATCTCAATTTGAAGCTCTTATCATAACATAAGGCCTTCTTCCAACCACCATGGGCTATTACAGAATTTACTGTACCTTCCTTATCTGCTGACCTAGACATCCTAAATCTCCTACCAAGCTGTCCTCAAATTGTGCCGCACCACTTTGCTATGCAGCACAATCAAACTCCTACAGAAAGCGATGTGATACGATTGCGAAGAGATAAAACAGTTCGACAACAACAATGCTCGATGAGACATGTTACTACGACGTGAAAGACAAATATTGATACTGCGATATATGAGAGCTCCAACACCACTAAGACAGCGCAGACCTCCATGTGACCCCTTCTAGAACTGACGGTTCAAGACGTAATCACTCAAATCTTGCCAACCTGATGAAAAGATTGATTTATCAACAACTTGTCTAACCCGCAGACACCAACGTTAAAACAAAAAAGGTAGCTGTCCTTTGATTCACAGAAGAAGCAAGAAAAGGCTAGATCAGAGAATGCTCACCTCCGCCAACACGACACACAACCTTCACACTCCCCGGTGCACCCCTTCTATTGACGGTCATCAGTTTCAAATTAACAATCTTCGTCCCCGATGGAGTTGAAAAATTATATTTCGCCTGTACTTCCTCCCCTGATTTCGGTTTTCTCACCGGTGCTTGAGATCTCTCAACCTTAAATCTGTGACCCAACGAGTTCAGAACATTTGCGACTTCAACATCCAAAGGATCTTTCAGGTCGACCGGTATATATTCATACACAGGAACCTTGCTCTCAATCAATGTCTCCAACGTTATCACGGGGGCGGCCGCTCGGGAACTGGCTCTGGAAATCTGATCGATTGATTCCTCTCTGAAATTGGAGGGAGAAGTTCTTGAAATAGGTGGTTTAGATGATGACCTTCGTCCAGACGGTGTGCCAGAAACAGGTGCATGTAGTGGTCTCGCACCTCGTGTTCTGATTTCTGGCGTTTGTGATCTGATGGCCAAGCTTCCAAACGACAAGTGTCCCGTTGGGCTTTCTGGGCTGACATAATTTGACATTGTCGTCGAGGACCTTGATGGGGTCGAAAAATGTAGACTGGGAATTGGAATTTTTGATTGGCTAGGTGGTCGCAGAAGATGCACAGGCGGGTCATCCATTCCAGAAATAGACAATGTAGGGGAGAATGCCCTCAGAGATATACTATGCTCAATTGGTAGTCCTTCAACAGCACTTGTTGACACAGAGCGGGAGCCTTTGGGAGCGGGTATACTGCTCGGAGTCCTAGGACGCGGGCGTGGGGTTGTTGCGGCAGGGGATGAAAGATTTCGTGTGGGTGTTTGAGCACGAGAGGGAGGGTTAAACAAAGCCAGAGGAAGAGGGGTTACGAATGGCTGAGCGAAATTTGATTGTGCCGTGGATAACGATGAGGATATTGGTGACCACGGTCGGGAAGACGAGACAGAAGCTCTTGAGACACTTCTTCGATATGCTGGTCCTTGCAAGGTCCTATCTGCATACTGGCCGATAGCTGAGGGTGCCCTTACAGGAGGTGTAGATTTATTGACATGTGATCTATCATCAGGTTCTACCTTCGTTGAACTGTTCCACTGAGGTTTGATAGAACCTTTACCCTTGCTAGTTTCGGGCCTGACTAGCGTTTGAGGAGAAGATTCCGGTGTCAGGCTCTGACTGTACTTATGTGCAGGACATTCAGGTGGTGTGGGTGAATATCTGGCATCGTTCCCTCGAGCTGTAGCGAATAATGATTGCCGTTGAATTTTCTTGCTGTTCGGAAGAGGTTCAGAAGATGGCATACGTGCCATTTTTGTCACAGAGAGCGGTGTCACAGAACGAGTTATGCCAGTCAGCTTCCGTGCTATCTTTCGGAAGGGCGAGATCGATTCAGATATGGTACTAGCCGCGCTTGATGCCCTTGACATACGAGGAGCACTATTCGGAGTGATAAGGTGTCCATTCTTCAACGAAAGTTGACCAGAGGTACTGGAGCCAGCCTCGCTAGATGTATCTCCATTCAGGAAAATCCTTCTGACATTTTCCATTTCTGCGTCAGTTCGAGAGATTCGTTCGCGTAGGTTTCTCCACCTCTGAGCTGATTCTGCATGTCGGCGCAACGTTTCACCATTCTTGGTGACACGCTCACGAACACCCTTATCAATGATGGCGAGGACCTTCGAAGTAGCTGGCATGTAGTGCCTTATTCAAACTATTTAAGTCGAACTCTATCCCGAGTGGCATAGACACTCACTTCTTCTTCGCCTCGTATGAATCCAGGAGCAAAGAAAAAAATTCAAATGTTGTACCTTTGTTATCAATGCGCCCCAGCGACACGAGCGAGGTTTGGGACATGGTGTGAGGGTCTTCAGCTGAACCAATCCCCTTTCGATGAACCTGCCAAATAAAATCTTGACATCGATTGACAGCCTTTTCCAAACTCGACATCATCCCGTCAGCCTGATCTGTCACTGTTCGAAAAACAGTCAACCATTTATCCTCTTTCAGCTCCTCCCTCAGAACCTGGATCTCCTTCTGCACAGTTTCCCACTCTGTTAGTAATGCGGTATGTTTTCGGACAATGACCGCTCTGTCGTCAAATCCACCGGCAGTGGATGGGACAGCGGTCATCGAGGAATTGAGAGGTAGATTCAAAGTTTCTGTGATGGACTTGATGCCTGTCTCGACGAACGAGAGCTTTTCGTCCATAGCCACGAGTGACTGGTCAATTGTACTGGTCGTATTTGCGTTATCGCTTGAAGACTGGGACTTGTGACGAAACTCTTGTATCTCTGGAAAACAGCTGAGTTACAGGCTATGCAGAGTGATTGGCGAGCATACACTCACCGAAGATACGTGCTTGAATATCAGATATCGAGTATGAAAGTTCTTCTATGGAGATACATAATGACTGCAAATTGCTGGTGAAAGATGACAAAAAAGTCGAGAACTTGATGTGATAGAAACGTACTCCGGTTCCCCTGGCCGAGTAACCTGCCTGATTGTTATGGTAGAATTCTCTGCACATCTCGTTAAGCTCTTACAAATGAGATTGGGATGTATTTACCTACCATCTTCTTCTTGATCGATCGAAATTGTAGACGTAACGGGAGAGGGCTGGTTGAAAGCTGATGCTGGCGATGGGGGGACAGTAACATAACTGCTGGGGCTCGACTGAGCCAACGAGTTCGGGGAACTGATCCTGGAACCGAGCGGTGAAGAAAGACTGAGAGAGTTCATGATAGAAGGGAGAAAAGAACAATAGGTTTCAGAATACAAAAGAGGAGGAACCGTCGGAGTCGGTGCCCAGAGCACGCTGACGAGTCACTCAGTCACTCAGAACAAGGCCGCGTGATGGACGCAACAGCGACGGTTCCTCGCTGTGGACGTCGTGGACGAGCGTGATGAACAGTGCTGGGTAGGCTCAAATGCTCCGCTAATCATAATCAACATGTAACCAGTGGCGCTTGTTTGGCGTCTCTCTTCACACGAGATTGTTGGGTTGGTAAATTTTTAATATTAGTTGTAACTAATTTCTTAGGTATCAATAGATGCCAGGAATGAACTTGTATTTCACAACGTTACAGTATCGCTCCCAATCTTTCCCGTATTTGATCGCACACCTAGCAACAAGTCAATCGAAGCCCTCGACGATCATCCAATTTACTCACCTCTCAAAGTCACGCCCACACCGATGTATCAGTACGGTGATGAAAAACACGGAGTAGAAGTACGGAATTATGGATGCAGATCCAATGACTGCACCCCAGGTAAAACTCATAGTCCAGTCGGCAACATAATTCGGCTTGCGAGAATAAGCCCACCAACCACCCGTGAGCAAACGATTTCTGCGAGGCTAGTCAGCATCTAAGCATTGTGATATGAGGCCGACATACCCATGAGTAGTCTGGATGTAGGTCGGGTTTTTGACAGTGTTCCAAGGGACCTGAGGGAAAGTCGTACGGAAGGTGCTGATGCCTTGAGTCTGCATCTTGAAGTGACTCTTTTGCGCCATGGCTGAATCCCAACTACACAAGAGATCGTGAGTTGAAATTTGTTACATTTAGGAACTCTCCCCACATATAGTAAGCGGTTATTAAAGTGGTATAGATGACAATGTAACCAAAGGTAGAGAATCGATAAGTCGATGGATCATGGGAAGCCATGTAAACCACTGAGTAGACGTAGGACTGCGAAATGGTTAGCAATAGCTACGGCAAGAGTATATGACACTTACGAATGGGACTCCGGCAAAATTCCAAAAAATAACCATGAAACCCCATTTTTCATGATACATATCCCAGGTTTGAGGTATGCATTCCTCGCCCTTGGCGCTAAGATACGTTCAACTTCCGCTTCTTATGATCAGAATCCGCATGGCGTACCAGGCATTCATATAGAGAGCAGTGGCAAGACACATAAAGAGCATATTCTATCAAAACTGATCAAATCCGACTGTTAGGAAAGAAACGAAGACTACTCACAGGGGTAACATATCCAAGGGTATCATATTGCTTACAAGCACCGGAAACAGCGAGGTAGAAAACAATGACCCAGGGGATACGAACCTCAGCCCACATTTTCAAGTCAACAGGGCCAAGGCGGGGGTTGAGTGCAGCACCCATAAAGAGGTCATAAATGACATTGCCAGACATGCGGATCGTAGTCTTTGTGATAACTGCATGAAGGTAGGTAAGGATAGAAACGCCAAACCCATAAATCATAGCGACAGTCATGAGATGTCCATAGTTGTCGATAATTCCAGTAAGGTGGAAGATACCAGTGAAATGAAGGACAAAAGAGACGACGATTGTGGTGTACCAACACTGAAGAGCATTGCAGTTGTACATCAAGGTTTTGTAACCGAGGGATGGGACCGGCAGACCCTCTTGTTGAAATCCAGGCAGAACCCATGCAATGAAAAGTTGAAAAAAGAAATTGCCGGAGTACACTTTCCAGGCATAAAGATTCGGGCTAGCATCCTATTCATGGCACTGAATGAACAAAGTTGGACGAGAACACAACATCATTCACCTTCCTCACGTGTGCCCACATTCTCCATAAGAATGGAACGATGTCGTCCATGGAGATGGGGTGAACGAGTTTACCGTCATAAAACCACAAACAGATCCACAAATAATACATCAAGACAGGGAAGCCAGTCATAATGGCGAAAACACCCCAAGGACCACCAAACTCATAGCTAGCAATTAATGTCAGAATCTTGTGAAAAAAACACGAGAAACGCGTCTCTTACATCTGATGTGAGTCTAGCTTCTTATCGGCAGCCTTACCGGCTTCACTAACATGAACCTTTGAGCCGGACACCCCTCTTTCCTGAGTCGCGTCATAGTTTGATAGATCTGCAGAATGTCGGAGATGATTTGTTTCTGCACTCTCCATGGTGGTTCGAGTACAAAAACGGACTTATTGATCCTTCTAATGGAGCGACTTTAAATCGTCCCATGTTGATATCTCACAACGCACCTGAGCGGAGTTTCGATAATCTCCGAATTTATCTGAGCTTCTGCCGCTGAGTAAATTATCTCCAATTCTATTCTGTCTTCCTTCAAGGACTCGGTCTTTCATTCCAACTGAAATTATTTGTTACTTAGTGACCTCTTTCAATAGAAATGGCTTCTTCCGTCTTCTACAGATTCAATTCACAAAAGGCCGAGTCACGAATTACTTTCGATGGCACGGGTATATCTGTCTTTGACCTCAAGCGAGAGATCATTCTCGCCAATAACATGAGTAAGGCAAATGATTTTGACCTCTATGCTTACGACTCCGCGACGAAACAAGGTAGATGTACTGTGCATCCCCGCATTCCTGGTAATTGCTTACCCAGGGTGTTTGTCCTTCGCAGAATACAACGATGATTCGACGATCATACCTCGTTCGTCTTCTGTCATCGTAAAACGAATGCCTGCTGCTAGGCTGGGGAAAGGGAAAGCGTCTTACTATGCCTCTGGCGTTACATCTACAGCTATCCCAACTTCAGAACCTGTTCAGCGACCCGGAAGTGCTTCAAACGTGACTTGGCACAAGGGTTCAATGTCAAAACGATTTGACGGTAAAGAAGATTCTCATTTATCGTCGTCAAATACGCCGGGGACCAAGAGTGCAACTTCTGTACGTCTACTACTATCCATAGATCCCGGTTTCTGACGAGCAAACAGCAACCCGTACTTTCGAGTAACATTGCGAAGGAAGACGAACAAGCAGCTATGGCGGCCATGTTCCAAGCCCAGACAGCGAACTGGGAGGAGACCCAAGAAAAGATGTCACAGTCGGTGTCGCTCCTCGGGGCATTTTATCTATGTAGTAGCACGGATTCTAATGAGCATTTTTTATCTTCGTTCACTTATCTTCCTATTTGCTTTTGTGCTCGATCTTTACGCAGTCAGCAGAAAATCTATTCAAACCCACGAGGAGGGACTGCGATTCAACGCGGAGGCAAGCCCAGCTTCGCTCCCCAGCCTGATCGACCGCTTCCTACAAGTTATGTCTGTTATCGCTGTGGAAAGAAAGGTTTGCAAGGACTAAATTTTCAAGAAAAGATGCAACTAACAAATTTAAAATGAAGGTCACTGGATACAGGATTGTCCGACGAACAACGATCGAGAATATGATCACAAACCACGAATAAAAAGAACGACGGGTATCCCTCGCAGCATGCTAAAGGCCGTTGAGAATCCCAGCGGTGATATTGGTCAGGGTATCATGGTTACTCCTGAAGGAGGTTATGTCGTTGCACAACCTGACCTGTATGTAGCTGCCCTCGCAACAAGAATAAGCCCTAATGTTATCTTTGATTTAGAGCTGCTTGGCAAAAGCAAGTTTCCTCACGTGCCAAATGGCTCACTGCCGCCGAAATTCGTGACAAGCCACCCGTTGATCCATCCCTAGCCTGTCCCATTGACAATAAACTCTTCCGTGATGCTGTCAAGACGCCATGCTGCAGCAAAGACTACTGCGAGGAATGTATTCAAACCTACCTCTTGGAACGAGATTTCGTCTGCCCAAATTGCTCAAAAAAGATTCCTTCGTTGGATAAGCTGATCGTAGACAAGCTGATGCGGATGCAAGTGACAGATTACATCGACAAAGCCATTGAAGAAAGTAAGAAAGAGGGTATCGAGGATCAACCGGGAAACGTCTTAGCTCTTGTGAGTCCTTTCTAGCCTTTTGAGGCACGATACCTACAGACCATTTTGTTAAGCAGTCCTCTGGCATGCCTGAACTTGCTGGAGAAGATATTTATTCAGATACTCAACCTGATCCCACACTTGCCGATATGAATCAGATTGTGGAAAGCATCCCTCAACTCCAAGCGCAGATCAGTCAACTCTCTGCTATGCTCCAAAATCCTTCCTTGCCCAATCAAGTACGGATGCAAACGGAAATGCAATACTCACAAGTCCAATACCAACTAAACAATGCCCAAGCGTTCACTGTTGCCCTGGCAGCTGCTACGTCATTCCAGCAGCAGGCTACTGCTGCCGCAAATTATAATTACAGCATGAATATGGGTGCTGCGCTGGGCGATATGACCGGTGGTGTAGGAGGAACTGGAACTCCATACCAGACGCCACAACAGCCTGGTCCAGATTCGGCGTATCAGAGATTGCCAGTAAATAACAGGAGGAAGAATCTGAAACGGGAGAGACCGTCGGATTTCCTTGAGGTGGGTGGAGAGGATCAAAGGAGGCACTGGGAATGATTCCTGCAAATCGTGTTTCGGTAGGTAATTTATGATGATTTCCAATAGCTACTATATTGTATGTAGAGCAAATATCAATAAACCTTTGTTGTCTCTGGAGCCAAGGTGGTGATTGAGCCACCAATTGAGTTGGCTTTGAAGGTTATAAAGGGGAGTAGGATACTCACGCTGTCATCGAATGTTGAAAATGGGGATTGAGATTGACTTGCTGAAGTTTGGGAAATTTCAAAGTGCCTGAAGCCGCACCTATTCAGCTCCACTTTTCCATTGACCAGACTATGATGCAGTCACCTTAGCTGACCGATCACAAGCTCAACTAGACTTCATATCAGAAGAAAGCGGGTTTACGACCTGCATGACAAACAGGTTCTACTCATCCACACTACACAACAAGATTTGAGTCACCACAAACCCTATCACCATCTTCTGATCCCTCGCCCAACTAGCAACACCCATTGGACCAGTAGCTCTCTCTCCGACAACTACAAAATACGTCCATTTTCTATAATTAACGAGACAGCGACTAGTACATATACATATATCTACGAATGAAGATCGGGTATAGGGCCAGGACCTTTATCAACCTTTTTCAAAAGCATTTGCTGATAATTTTCCCAAGTAACAATCAACTAATTTTTCATCCCAATCAGACGAAGACGTCACTGATCATCCGCATGACTTACATCTTTCTGTCGTGAAATCATCCCTTCCAGAAAAGTATGTAAAGCATTTTTGAAATCGTTAATCCTCTCCTGTTCGAAACGCGCAACCTCCTGCTTGACGAGCTTGGATACCTGCTCGTACTCCAGTTTCGAATCTGTCACCCTCTTCTCCGCCTTTTGATTGATGCTTAGCTTCAACGTGTTCTTGAAAAAAAAAAAAGAAGGGTGTGGCTCACCTCTCCGATCTGCTGCAGCGAGTAACTTAGCCTATCAGTCGGGATCTGCCCTTGAGTCCTATTTTTCTCATGATTCTTTTTGATCCTCGTCAAATCACTCTCTGAATTTTTCCACTGATAAAATGTCCGTATCCTCGATGTGAAAGCGAGCTATGTCGATCAGCAGAAATATCATCAGAGAAAATAAGCGACTCACGCGAACTGAATTGATCAACCGCGAATACTCATCAAACACGGCTAAAATCGTGATCAGATCCTGATCTGACTGGATCGTATGTAACTCTTGCGATTTTCGTTCAACATCAGCGAGCCCAGATAGGGACTGAGAGAGCTGGGCGCCAACATCGGAGGCAGCTAGGTCGCTTATAGTTTGTGCAAATTCACCCGTTGCTGTTGCTAGTTCTGCATGTACAGCAATTAGCCACAAGAACAATAGCCGGCTAAGAAGATGCTAACCGGCTCGTTGCTTAGCTGCAAGCTCAATTGCTTTGACAGATCCCTTCAGCTGAGATTCAAGGTTGTCCAAGTAATTTTTCTGTCTGCCGAACCATTCGTCCGTCTCGTGGAACCGTGGGCCAGTAAGCGTATGACCGATACTAGCAATCAATCCACTTCTCTCATGAGCATTTTCCGGTCTCCTATGCTTGATCTATCATCCAAAGGTGATCAACACCCTTGCACCCAATTATAGGAGACCAGACTCACGTCCAGCGAGAAGTTATCACTTTCCAAGAATAACTTCAGATCCGCATCCTTTCCCAGGACCGGATGGTTGGATATTTTTTGAATGCATCTTTCGAGTCCCAATCTTCGTTGTCGGACGAAGGCGTCGTCAAACCGACCAAAGGTATTTTTCTCTGGAACAGGAGGAACCACCACCCCTGGATTATTCATTTGGAGGGCATCATATAGCCAAAGGAAGTCTGAGTATCGACGGAGAACGGAGAAAGAAGATTTTTGGTATATGGGAGATGTTGTCTATGAGCGTCTGCCGTAAGTTCAACCATCGGAAATGAAGATACGTCTGACGTACACGTGTATGTACAGTGTACATTGTGAATGAGCGAATCGGATCTCCGACTTTCTGAGGGTCGTCAACAGAAATCACGAATACAGGCTGGATGTCCGCATTAGCACCAGCTCGCGTACTAAGCGGTTTCTAATACCCTTACTCAACACCAATACGAATAGCCTTCGGAAATTGGATGACATACCGCTCGGTCGGGGTCTTCACTCTGAATTCTACTTAGCGTCTGACTGATGGGCTTATCGTCATCGCTGTCATCATCAGCGGCTTGTTGCAGACTTGATGAAGGAGCGGCGGAATTCGGAAGTATAGGTTCACTGCTAGTACTCCACTCGGCAGTGATAGCATCACCACCCCAACCGCTAGAACCACCAGCACCAAAGGTATCTCCACCAAGGGTTAAACCCGCAAGTGATCTGTTGATTCCAGATCCCCCATCAAGGAGATTATCCAGAGGAGGCGAAAACTCTGATACCCTCGGCATGGGTTCAGGTGCGGGCGAGTGGGCAATGAATCCCACCGAGGGACTCTTCAATACATTTTCAAGAGGTTGATTCCGTTCGACCTGGTTTTCGTGGCCAGTTTGGGTTGCCTCTGGAGGGATGGAAGACGGAATGGTGGGCTGCGGTTGAGCGGACGACGCAGTCGGTAACCCGTCAAAGAATTCAGGGTCAGAAGGTCTGATAGTTGCAGTTTCGTTAAAGGAGGGTTTGAAGGAGTCACGACTTTCTCTGGGTATCAGTGACTGAGCGGGCTCATCGCTTTCTTGGACAGCGGAATCAAGAGGATCACTCGATGGTATCTCTTCTGCTTTCAATGTCGCTTGTGAGGAGGTAGCGGTGGTTGTGTGATTCTCTTCACCCTCTGCATCTCTGAGCGGAGAGGGCGTCCCAAGTGCCTCATATGGATTAGCATATGGGTCCAGAGAGGAGCCAAAGGCGTTCTGCTGAGTATTGGCAAATGGAGAGGCCCATGGATCTGGAGAGTGCGACCTATCAGTGGTAAATGGATTTGCAAAAGGATTGTCCGAGAATGCGCGCCGCGACGGGGCAAGGAGATCGTCGAAGCCATCCATGGCTAGAGTTATGACCAACAGCAAATCCAAAAGGGGCAAGGAATCATTCGTGATCAATTTCTCCATTATAGGTAATAAAAATACAGACATCTAATAGAACAGAAGGATTGGAGTAAAAAAAGAACGTTGTGCTGGGAAGAGTGCAATGATTGTCATGATGAAAGGGATGAAAGCGATGTGAACCAGAAAAAAATCGGGTAAAGATGCAACGAGATACACCACAGGAAATCCAACCAGGCGTCCTTCAAAGCTGGAAATCAAAGTTCAAGACATAAGTTTTTCACCCCAGACAAGCCGATGTCTGTGGGCGCGGTATGCACCAGCGGTTGCGATCCAGAACAGCCAAAAGCAGATCATGAACAATATGATGAAAAGAATGCGCATAATCGCCTTCCAACGCCATGAAACGGGACTCGTCGAGGTAAAGATGATACGCCGCCACCGTTCATAGAAATCTGTGTTTAGCCAGTCCAATTCACAAACGAGAAGTTTGGCCTGTATCAAAGATTAGCCATGTATTTGCCAAACCGAGTGCTGAGTGAGGGGCTCACAGTTGCGTGACCTGACAGATAGACCTCCGCAATAGTATTAACCTGTGACTGCACCTGAGGTAGATCCACACCAAGTTTTGTGAGGGCCTCCATAGAATCATCGAGCTCATTCCGTATGCGCGGTACATGTACTGCCAATGCACGATCGCCTCGCTTCGTATCTACCTGGAAAGAAGTCAGCAAGTAGGTTGAAATACATCATATTAACAAACTAGCCTGGAGAATATGCAGAGCCTGCTGCAGGTCACTATCGACCTTGCGAAAGTCGTCCAATTGATGAGATAGACGAGACTGAATGCGATGGTGAGCCCGAGCGGTCGGCAGAAGACATGCGACGGCAAACCTCCAGATCCTTCATGCGCCCTTCGTATTCAGCAGCTCTTTTGGAGACTCTCTTGAGTGATGCTTCAAGATTCCTGAGTGCGGTCGATCAGAAGGAGACTAATATAGAATTGTGACTTCATACTCAGTGGGTACAGACTCGCAAGAGGCATTGCTGCGGGAGGGATAGATGTCATCTTCGAGGTGGAAAGACATTTGCGCTGAGATGTCCGTAGTTAGGGACTCTCGATATAAGGATGGCGACTGGAGCGGTTACATAAAATCACCCAAGCCCTTCTTCTGATTGTTCCACGTGATTCACGGTCCGCAATCCCGACAACACATCACATTACATCCATATATTCTATAGTCGGAACCTATCAGTCCCCGCGGGAACGACGGCCGAGCAGCTATGCGACTACAATCAATTCTAGTTGCAGAATTGCAGATGTCAATATTAGCCTGGATTTCTTTTGTTTTCAGTTGCCGATGCATCATCAGCATCATCAGCCATGTGTTGATCCTTCTGCGTGATCCCAAGGGATTTGTCACATGCCTCATGGGTCTTCTTGGGCCTGAGTCTGTTTTTAAGGCCATCTTTTTATACAATAAAATAGAAGAAGTGTTCAGAGTACCCAAACTGAATTTGATACTCTATGTTCACATGTCAAGATGTGAATGACCTTTCAGCATTCCTACGGCCCAGCGGGGGTAGCACAGTATGGCTAAATTTGATGACAGATTATAGAGCTTGCACATTACTGACTTCCCATCGTGTTCCAAGTTTGAAAGTTCCGCACCAATGTCAGTTTCAAATATTACCATATTTAGTAAAGAACGAAATGAGTGTAAATGACATACATGTCAAGGTGGCGAAGGACCACAGGCGATTGAGGACACTTACCCCACTATACCAGTGATGGTGTCCACGTCGTCTTGCTCTATAAAATGGCAAGGCATAAACAGACTTCACCACATGGAAGGAGTAGCTGGATTGTGAGCAAGTGGCGCATCAAAAGTCCTGCACAAGATAAGTGATTATTTTTAGAAGATTGTCTTGGCATCTGCTTGTGAGCACAATTAACTTTTCCAAGGATGCTAATGATGGACGAAGGCATGGAGTACGCATGTGGGAAGTCATTGACTTACGATGGGTCATTGTCTGCATCTGCACTGATGCAGACAACAAGTATCGGATAGAGTGTGTAAGCTAAGAGAAAACAATGTTGTGTTAATTCACAGAATATATAGTACTGACATTTGTGTATGTACATTATATATATATATATATATATTAATTTAATTCAACAATTTATAACGCGGTGTACGTATACAGTCCGCGGGATCAAATGATTATATATGATGGGATTTGATTATAGTAGCTGATAAAAATGGGCTACAACATAGTTGGTTACCTTATATGAATTGTGTTAGAGCTATACTAGCCATTCTCAATCACACCCCGATTGAGAAATATCGATAGTTATCCTTTCCTAACGAGAGTGTTGACTGCCCATGTGGTCAATGTCAAGTTAAAGCAAGACAGCGCATCTCGACAAGGTCCATCCAATTTAATCATGGCCTATTAGCAGAAGAAGTCACCATCTCTTAAGGAATTCTGAAGACACATCTGATGCATAGGTCTTTGTTCTCTTGTAGTTAGTTTTATCTTCCTCACTCTATATGTTTGAGTGTACAAATAGATCGGTCATTGTTTCATTCTTTGAGCAATTGTCTCTGTTGGTTTACAAGCAACCTTTGTCTAGATGGTGAGATAGTTTTACCAGTGTCTGGTCATTTTGGTATCATTTCTGGTTAGATTTAAGTAACATTACCGATGGAGAGTAGTGTACCCAGGTTCACTCCACAGAAGTAGAAGTATACAAAGCCAGTATGACGGGCGCGTTCTCGGCTCACCGACCAAAAATGATATAAACTTCATCACAGGTGCACGTCGCTGGGCGCTGTGCTCCTAATTTTACCTTGGATAAACCATACTCATTGTCCCTAGTATAAACAAGGGTCTGATTGATGCTAGCCTGTTGCCACACTCATTACCTCCATTTGTTATTTGTTGTACTAGTCCGGACTTTCATTATTCTATAAAATACTGTGCTGATGCAGTTAGACTTGTGTCTTGACAGGTTGATCATACATCTTCTTGTAATAAAAGATATTCACCTCAGCCTGAAGCGTGAAGTCTGCTGGCAGACATTCTATCTGCTTAGTAATTAATCAAAACTCTGGAGAGACGGAAAGAATGTTCAACACGGATCTCCTAAGTCTCGTTGATAGCCGGTACTGTATTCAACCGCCCAGGAAGTTTAATATGAGCGCTACACGACCGACTCTGTCATTACTACGATGTTCCACTTCCCGTCTTCCCAGATTCAGCACGCGAAAGAGGCAGACAGAGAAGCAAAAGGAGAGCTGAAAACAAATGGAAACGTGATTGTTCAGCACCAGGATGTTGCGACGCAGACTACCCCAGAGTCCACTGCGACATCCCAAGCAAGGGCCAACAAACTGCGCAAACAACACCCCTTTACTAGGAGGCCCAACTCAACTCCATCCACTTATTCCGGGAGATCGATATCAGTCACAATGCCATTCCTCAATTCCACCTCGGAAGAGTCTATGTCTGAGGCCAAATCTACATTACTTACGGCGCCTACCCAAGAGTCCGGACGCTCACGAAAAAGCTCGTTAATTTCGATGCGGTCTGTGTCCTGGGGCCGTCACACCGGCAAACAGTCGACCAAGGACGGTGATAGATCGTCCTCTGCGTCTCTATCTAGCGTCTCGACTTCACAATCGACATCACCGATGAAGAAAATGAAGACTAAGGTCAAGGGTTGGGTGCACGATCACCTGCACCGTCACCGCTCGCACGACCATCTGCACGTGACCAGTAAGTCACGTTCATCTTCAACGTCGAGCGATTACTTCCACTCATCCCAAGCCTCCGACTCTACCACATTCTTTCCTCCCGCCTCCACTTCCTCTGCCTTTACTGAGGTCTTTGGCAATCCGAATATTGAACAATTTAAGGCTGATAGCGAAGGCAAACAAGAACAGATAATCATTCCTGAAGAAGTTGGACCAGAGCTAAGAACCCCATTGGTGCCAGCAGTAGTTGAACCATCATTTACAGCCGAAATGGCTGATTCCGAAGAACTACTTCCCGCATCCTCGGCCATTGCATCTACTGTCCTTCCGCCTGCTATCAAGACGCCTACACCTGTTTTATGCGAGGATCCTGCTTTCCCTATGCCTGTTACCGTAAATGCCGAGCCTGGAGATGTACAGCCTGGGGTCATAGGGTCGCATTTTGAAGATACATCTGTTCATGTAGAGCAAGAGGTGCCAGACTCATCCCTCATAGGCGAAGAAAGCAATGTGGCGTCTACTGAGAATAAAGGGGAGACTTTTGTCGTCCCTACTCTCGTGCTACCTGATGCGCCGGATGCTCATGATTCGTCATCGACAAATGTTTCTACTGCTGATATGCCTACTACCTCTCCTGCGATTTCTGAGCCACTCATCTCGTCGCCTCCGCACGTGGACAAATCGCCTCATGAGGAACCTGCTCTGCAGGCTAGGGAAGGAAATGAGGAAGTCCAGGACCTTTACTTACCTGGCCTTACCACTCGTACCCTGTTGCCGCCTGTCCCAAATGTGCGCAGCTTCTTCACTTCGTTGAGCTTACTTTGTTGGTGGTTGCAGAATTCTTTTTTAACGTATAGCATGTACGATAGACGGACCCGTTGAGCACATTGCTCGCGAAATATATTTATCCTTCCGAAAAGAGACCTGTGCGAGATGTGACTGGAGACTGGCAGAGGGCTGACATTCATACGCTTGTTGTAAGTTGTCTGAGTTTCTGGTACGTGGATGACTCGAGGGAAGGGAGATTGACAAGTTACGGTAGATGACGAATAGTTGGAGGGCGTTGAGCAAAATGGCTAAAGACAGAATCATTGCTTCAAATCCCAGTGATGTTGAGAACATACTGGAAGTGCGTAGCATCACAGCTTGTGCATCAGCTTGGGAGCTCAAATACCTCACGATAGCTCTGGTATCTCCGCCTTGCAAGTCTTGCTCGTCTCAGACTCTCCAATCAAACAGCTGCAGAATGCACAAATCTTTTTGCAGTACTCAATGCTATCGAGCCAATGGCACATAGGATCCACGTCTTTGAAAGAATCCTACCATTCGAATTAGAAATCATGTACGCTCGGGTCAAGTATTGGTCAGGCGATCATATGGGATACCTCGATGCTCTCAGCGCGCTCCTGAGAAAGTGTAAACGAAAGACGAAGGAGGCCTCCGCGATCACACAAGTCGAGAGCGAAGTTCAGGAGATGAAAGATATGTGGAAGGAAAGAGGTGCAAGGGTTAGCTTGATTCTGGCTTCACAATTAGTCGAGATGAAGGTTAGTCTTGCTCATCGGAAGTTGTGACTTTTCTTTTTCAACCACTCTGAAACAAAAAACTCTTGTTTTTTTTTTCACAGGATTTCGTAGCAGCGACTAAAATACTCGAACCACTCTGCACCCAACTTTCATCCACTACACAAGGCAAGATCATATCAAATCCACATCTTCGTTCTGCCATGGCAAGAATCCATATTCAAAGCGGAAATCTCCAACTTGCGGCATATCATTTCGGAATAGTGGCTCAAGACCCTGATGCAGATGAACCTCTTAAAATGTTGAACGATGCCATTTTGAGCGCTGCAAGAGGTGAATGGGAAAGAAGTGTGCAAATCTTGAAAGATATGATGGAAGAAGATGCGGGTCACTTGGTCGTGAGTCGTTCATCTATCTATTTGAATCGTTGACTCTGTGTGTGGAGGGCACACAGTTGATGTCCTAATGACACTCCATTACAGGCTATGAATAATTTGAGTATGGCCTTGTTCAACCAAGGAAAACTTAAGGAGGTTCGTTCAAGTCATGCGTTACCATCTGTTCAGCCCGGCTCAATACCCCTGCAGGCAATCAATGTCCTTGAGCGAGCTCTAAATTCATCGCCGTCCACCATGGTTGTAGCAGAGCCATTTTTATTCAACCTTTGTAAGTACCCGCACCAGTAGCCTACAGTTACTAAATGACACACTGCATAGCAACGCTGTATGAACTGCGCTCAGCTGCTGGTCTAGAAAAAAAGAAAGACCTTCTCATCCAGGTCGCCGGGTGGAGTGGAGATGGTTTGAGGGTGGATTGCCTCAAAATGCCCACCATTTGAGGCTCAAATTCAGAGTACATGGAAAACTAGTTTTTTTTTTGTCATTCTTTAGATCATGACAAGGCAATTGACAATCACTATTCATATGCACAAATAATTCGTTCAATTTATGATCACATCTTCATCTTCATACTCAATATCACTCATTCTGTCTTCATTCTTTGCTAACATATCTACCTCTTCTTCATCATCACTCATCTCGTCAAGCGCTTTTTGTTTGAATGCTTGGAGCAGTCTATAGGCCTCCTTGTCTGAGTGCTCCAGCATCTTAGATCGGCTCTGTTTGAATTTATCTGGGTCAACACTACAATGATATCCACCATTCAATCCATCAAGCGCCCATAAGTGACCCCACTTCAGTATACCTCCATCTTCCAAAGGTGTCTGCGATGCGCGATCTATCTCAGCGATGAGGAGGGGATGCATGAGAAGACCCGGATAATATCTTCCGGAGAGTAACGAAAGGGAGATAACAGCTTCATAACCGGGAGTAAGTATTGGTCGAAAGTGATATCCCAGTGGAGGCTCAGGTGGCAGATAATTAGAGAATGGAGTAACTGTCTTTTTGGATGAAATTGATGACATAGAAGCCTCAGTGACAGGCTGAGACGGATATGATAACCTTGGTGTTGATGCTGAGATTGACTGTGAAACGGATGATAGTGCTCGAGCAGGAAGAGGTTTAATTGGTCGCGACGTTGAACTGATTGACTTTGCATGTACTTTGTGTTGCTTGACATCAATATCATCATTTTCATCCCAGTCATCATCAACTAGCTCAAATAAAGGGCCACTCGCCCGACATTCTTTCTTGTTATCCTCGATCATAACTTCTACCACAAACAGTGCATCAATGCGCATGAAAACACCCCTACATCCAGCCCCAATCTCCGAGACGTCACGGCCAGTGGACTTATAATCTTCAATAGCCTGTTTACCAGGACCGGCAGGAGGTGAGATGTCTTCCGAACCATATGGTGCGAGACACCGTCTGGGAACTTTAAGTCGCACGAAGTCGTTGACCCATATCCTTTCGGGGCCCCACCATAATCCTTGAAAACGAATCTGTGACCGAGTGAGTTGTGTAGGCCTTGGACTTTTGCCAAGCAGAATATCTGCAAATCTATCTAGTGTCGACTGAGGAATGTCAGGCTGAGTGCCTGAAATGTTACGATGAAGACGTGATGAATTAGAATGCGCAGAGGCGACAGTGGTATTCATGCGGCCAGCAGCGTTGAGAACAGCGATTAGGGAATCATCGGGTTGATTTTGCGATGAAGGCGCAGTCGAAGAGACAGGAACGCTGTACGTGAACTCCCACTCATCCGTGACTGAAAAAAATTGTGAGACATTGGAGGCTATTTGTAAAGCCACGGCGTAAGGCCCAGCGACATCTTCGAAAGGAGGAGGCTGAGTATTTGGGCATGGGTTGAAACTGGAGACTGAGTCCCGATCGAAATCCAGGTGCTCAGGGTCAACGACTTGCATTGCTCCAATAAGTTCCTCTGGAGGGATATATGCTTGGTATGGTATAACTTGGTCGTCGCAGACACGAATCGACTTAGTGACAGCGAAAAGTTCGACAGTGTAAATTGTTGACTGTTCTACTGTAAAAGGGAGACGTTCATCTTGATCGTCTACAATACCATGTTCTTTATGAGAACCAGAGCCAGTCAAAGAAGGTCCCCGTGTCGAGTTTGGACGATTCAAGTCAACTGATGAGACGTCTCTCGGAACGGGAACAGCTTTGAGCTTGCATTCTTGCACAAGGCCAGGCCAAAATTCAATTTGAATACTGTCATCTAAAGGACTCTGTATCGGTGTTGAAAGCTGACACCATACGATCTCGCCATCTCTATACCAACGCTTCAGTTTCATACTATTACGTGAAAAGACGGCTCGCAGATCAGAATTTCGCTCGGCTAAGGTAGGAGTATTTTGAATATGGGGGGAAGGCTTCAACGCAGGCTGGAGAATCTTCTGCACCGAAGCATAAGGACGACCAGCCTTCCTTTCCCGGGGT
>Ga0153976_1000010_pt1 | contig 51867 bp, 44 predicted proteins | sample TSGA060MetaG_FD_104717 | JGI IMG/M metagenome (GOLD analysis project Ga0153976, IMG submission 104717) | Attine ant fungus gardens microbial communities from Georgia, USA - TSGA060 MetaG | ecosystem: Host-associated > Fungi > Mycelium > Unclassified | place: USA: Georgia, Yuchi Wildlife... | reverse complement strand
TTCTGGACGTATGTTGAATAAAGTTTATCTTTTGGAGTCATCTCAGTAGTATCAAGTACTATTCATGTCAGTGCCATCTCCAGCTATGTTTTTTGACGAGCAAGATACATACAAACTATATGCCCCAGTGCAGGAATAGGGGCTATTTGACGCAACGAGTCGGATACTGCTGAGTGGAAACTGTGAAACCAATTGATGTTAACGGTGGGCAGACGTGAGATCGAGCGCAAGCAAGCTGTTTTCGGATGAATCAACGATTCAATCGGTTGACCAGGGTCCAGACGTCGACGACCGTCGGTCGAATTCAGGTTAAGTAGAAAGCTGTGAAAAAGGCAAACTTAAAAATAAGAAAAGATCCGATGTCACCAAACAAGCACAAACGCGCCTCGACCGTGACGCGCCTTCTCTGGGTGTCATTTCAAAGCCTCAAGCCTGTCAGTTGCAGCACGTCGAAATGGCACCTGCGTCTGCAAAGAAAAAGTCAGAGGACAACCTGACGCAGAAAAGTCTCATGGGCTTTTTCGCGAAACCTGGCCCGCCCGCGTCAAGTTCGGTTCCCGCGACAAAGGGCACGTCCACCACCAGTGCCAGAACTACATCAACGCCAGCGAGAAAAACCTCGACTATGACAAAGACACAACCTTTCTCCGAGACAACAAAGGCTCGTTTAACCAGTAAACCAAAACTTACTCCAAAGACACCAGACTCAAGGCTATCTTCCGACATCGACATCGATGCAGGGAGCGGCAAGGACATTCCGTCGACTTCAGATCCCATTTCTATAGATGTGGACATGCTATCAGATGATGAAGACGAGTCGGTTAAGAAGAGTGCTAATGTGAGAGTGCTAAAAATACTTCTGTGTGACTTTTCTGACAGGCTAGCTTCGCTTGTGATGCATATAGACGCGCCTAACGAAGCGCAAGATCGTGCTAGCCGACTCTGACGAGGAGGACGAGAGTCTTGCAACGAAGAACACAGCACAAGCTACTTACCGTACCTCGTCTCCTGAATACTACGACAAATCCTCACCTTCACGTGGACGCGCAAAGAAACCGCGTATAACTCCTACACCCTCTCTTCCCCCTTCAGACGAGGAAGACGATGGGGGTGCAGAAGTACGCTCGCAGTTCTCGTCGCGCTTGACGAAGTTTCGCAAATCACCTGCCAAGTGTGAGTATCCATAGCTTCGACTTCAAATTTATCTAAGCATGAACATAAACAGCAATCAAGAAGAATTCGAGAGCTTCTGATGACGATGATTTTATTGTCCCTGATTCTGACTCAGAGGAAGAGCGTCCCTCCTCGCGCGCCTCTTCGCGCTCAAAGTCATCCAAGTCTGCTGCTACGGATGACGAGTCTGCCGAGGAATCAGATGCTCCCCCGAAGAAGAAGTCTGCAAAGCCAAAACGTCCGCCCCTGAAGAAGCCTGGAGCAGCTGACATAGAAGCAGGAAGCGGGAGTCGACTGGGAGGAAGTGCCATGTTCTTGACCAAGGCGGAGCAGCGCGCACAAGAGAAGAAGTCGGAGAAGAAGGCAGCTGAAGATCCGTTTAACTTTCTGGTTGACGTGCGAGATGTGAGTGATTCAGGCAACTTTGATTTTAAACATGCACGCACGTTATTATTTCTCTCGACCTTGATCGAAAAAATGGAAGTGCATATACATGTATACACTCATTCTATCCTCTTTCGAGAGATGTATGCACTGCATTCTTCATTTCTCCAGCGTCGTAGTTACAGGCTACTAACAAACCCTGCAGAAAGACGGTGTTCGTCCCGGCGAACCAGGTTACGATCCGCGTACCCTGTACATCCCGAAGAAATCATGGTCGGAATTCACTCCATTCGAGAAGCAGGTGCGTCTGATACTTTCCTTCTATTTACCTCTTTTGTGATGTCTTGCGCTACAGTTTTGGGAGGTACGTCAGGATGCGATGCTTTTGTAAGGGCATCCTCGAGGCTCACCACTTGTAGATCAAGCAGAATCATTTTGACACCGTACGTGCTGTGTTGAAATAAGTAACCTTGAGACTGGGCTAACACAGCGTTTGCAACTAGATTTTGTTCTTCCAGAAAGGGTGTGTTATTCTTCCCTTCATTTCATCTTCAATCTAACCCCTGTTCCTGCCGCAGAAAATTCCTTGAGGTGAGTAGATGAATTTCTCGCAAGTAAACTTGAGATCAATATAGGACCCACCTAGCTCTACGAAGATGATGCTCGAATCGGGCACCGAGAGTTTGACTTGAAGCTCACTCAACGCGTAAAAATGTCCATGGTATGCTTCGCTGCCTTGTCTCCTTCGGCACGTGAACACATCACTGATTCGCGACTTGTTAGGTCGGCGTACCTGAGACGAGCTTCAACTTTTGGGCTGCGTGAGTCCTACCTTCGCAGTCATGGTTGCTTGCTCACTACATCTATACTCTAGCAAATTTCTCGGGAAGGGTGAGTGCCTATTGATGTTCGCCATGTTGATGAGTTGAGTACAAAATTTGCATGAAGGGTATAAAGTCGGTCGTGTGGATCAAGCAGAGACGGCACTTGGCGCTGAGATGCGCCTCGCAAAAAGCAAAGGTACGAAAGGTGCTGGTGGCGGGGAAAAAGAGAAGATTGTTCGCAGGGAGCTCAACAAAGTCTATACAAATGGCACTCTCGTGGACGAGGACCTCCTCACAGATGAGCAAGCGGGGCATTGTGTCTCCCTGCGCGAGTCCGCCGACGGGAAGGATGGTTTAAGTAGTTTCGGAGTTTGCGTGCTCGATAGCGCCACGAGCCAGTTTAGCTTGAGTGCATTTGAAGATGATGTGTGTACTACGAAGTTGGAGACAATGATGAGACAACTGCGGCCAAAGGAAGTGATATTTACGAAGGTCTGTCTTTTCGTCTTTCTATCATTGGAAGACTGATTACATTTCGAACAGGGGAATCTCTCAGTGCAAACGACACGTCTACTGAAATCCATCCTCCCGGGGTCTTGCTTGTGGACCAGTCTCCGCGACGTCGAAGGGTTCACCTACCCGCAGACGATCAAGGAACTGAACAGCATGTTTTCTAATGTTAACGCTAGCGAAGACGATGCGATGGATGAGGACGGCGAATTATCAAGTGCTGTGCCACAGAGTATTCGTGATATGGCCAGTTACCGTGGCGCGATGGAAGCCTTGGGCGCATTGATCTGGTGAGTATCTCGGGTATCTGAAGCATCATACCATAGACATGGATATTTACATCTAAAAACAGGTACCTGCGTCAGCTGAACATTGACAAGGACCTCCTTACGATGCGGAACTTTGATGTCTATGACCCGATGAGGAGAGGATCGAACGTTGTGTTAGACGGGCAGACACTTGCCCATGTTGAGGTGGGTTTCATCACATTATTTATCAATCTTCCTTGCTATAATTGATGCGGTAACAAGGTTCTGTTTAATAATGAAGGTACAGAAGATGGATCTTTGCATAAACTCCTGGGAAGATGCATCACGCCATTTGGTGGGCCTTGCATTTCTATTCTCCTTCAGAAGGTATTAAGCAACCATATGCAGGCAAGCGACTGTTTAGGATCTGGTTGTGTGTTCCTTTGCGGGAAGTTAAAGATATCAATGCGCGGTGCGACATTCCTTATGGTTAGAGAGACAATATTGATGTTCTCCCGCAGCTTGGATGCTGTGGAGGACCTCATCTCACACGCTACTTTCGAACAAGAGTTTACCGAACTAGCAAAGGGACTCCCCGATCTAGAGCGGATCGTTTCCAGGATTCATGCAAACAATTGCAAGGTGAAAGATTTTGTCAAGGTGCTAGCGGTACGTATCTTTCGATGCAATCAATCTATTTTGCGGGTCCATCAGTCCGGTTATTTGTCGACTTACGCTTTATATCTGTGCGATCACTGATGATGTTTATCCTCCTAGGCCTTCAAGAAACTCAGCCGCGGGCTCGCGAAACTCGCGGACAGCTCTGAGTCATTCGATTCGAAGACGATCCTCGGACTTTTGAGATCGGCACCTGATCTGACACCCAATCTGAAGAACGTGGAGTCGCGGTTTACTCTGGATAAGGGTGTGTATTGCCATGTCTTTGATGATAGCCCCCCGTATTGTTCCGCATTACTGATAATACGATTTCAGACACAGATGAGCTACTTCCTGTTGCAGGCAAGGATGAAGTGTATGACGAAATCATGGGTGAAATTGAAGAGCTTGAGAAGACCCTAGACACGCAGCTGAAAAAATTTGAAAAAAAAATTGGGTAGGTCTATGCTTCTCGAGAAGGCACTTGTGCTGACATTTGGCGCAGGTGCAATCTAACTTGGTGGCATAGTGCTATGGGAAACAAAGTAGGGATCTACGTCGCCATTATCAGCATTTGTCTTATCCTTTTTACAGGAAATTTATTTAGTTCAAACGAAGGCGACTGAGGCGGGGATCCCCAATGACTGGGTCAAGAGCGGTGGGACAAAGGCGAGTAAACCTATATGCGTATAATGACAACTAGCTTACACTTGGCTTGATGCTCCAGGCAGCCAACCGCTGGATAGTGCCTTCCCTTCAACCCACAATCCGCAGTCTCAAAGAAGCACGTGAGAACCGCTCAGCAGCGGTAAAATCCTTCAAAGGACGTCTCTATGCCGAATTCGACACAGACAGAGGCACGTGGCTCCGCGCCGTTCGTGTCCTTGCCGAACTCGACTGCCTCTTCAGCCTCGCAAAGGCGTCAGTAGCGATGGGCGAGCCAAGTTGTCGCCCTGAATTTGTGGAAGGTGATGCTGCCTTCATTGAGTTCGAGGAGTTGAGACATCCGATGTTAGCGAGCTTGCGGGAGGGCTTTGTTGCGAACGATATCAAATTGGGTGGCGATGTCGGCAGGGTTGCACTGCTGACGGGTCCTAACATGGGGTAAGTCGGGATACTCTTTTGTGTTTCGGTGCTAACACTATCATGTGCAGGGGAAAATCCACCGTGAGTATATCCAATGCTCCACAGATTGGTTTTGAATTATTTTTTCCTAGGTAATGCGTATGACAGCTACGGGTGTCATTATGGCGCAGTTGGGCATGCTCGTCCCCGCTAAGTCAGCTCGGTGAGTGTTTGGTATTTCTCTCTCCCACATTTACTGACGCCAATGCAGACTGTGTCCAATGGATGCTATTCTCACGCGGATGGGTGCCTATGACAACATGTTTTCCCATTCAAGTACCTTCAAAGTAGAGCTGGACGAGTGGTAAGTGATATCCCTCAATTCGACCTCTCGGTTATAAACTAGGGGTAGTTGCAAGATCTTGCGTAATGCCACACCGAAGTCGCTGGTCATCCTCGATGGTATGTCATCTTCCTTCTTGGCGGATATTCCGCTGATGCACTTTCAAGAACTGGGAAGAGGCACTTCTACCTATGTAGGAAAAGACATCTCTTCTTCGTGACAGACTACTGATGGTTCCTTATTCAGGATGGCATGGCCATAGCTGGAGTATGTTCTACTTACCAATCAAGGGGTTTTTTGATCATGACCTTGTACGACAGGCTGTTCTACACGAACTCGCGACCCACACCCTCCCGCTAGCATTTTTTGCAACACATTATGGTTCGCTCACTGATGATTTCGCATACCATCCAAATATCAGAAACATGCACATGTCCACCATGCTCGACGACGATAAACATGAGGCAAGTGAGCTCCACCTGTGTAATGGCAGCAGATTGACCTGTCCCTAGCTTGTCTTCCTGTACAAGTTAGTTGACGGCGTTGCATCGTCGTCTTTTGGTACGCATGTGGCCAAACTTGCAGGCGTGCCCGAGGAGGTTGTGAAACGCGCCGAAGTTGTTTCGGATGATTTCGCGAAGCAATTCAAGGCCAAGATCGACGATAGGAAAAAAAAGTCACTGACATCCAAGTTACCTTTGGTCGCTCAAGCGGACTTTACTTATCTCTTATCCCTTGCCATGGGTAACTTGAAGCTGCCAGACGATCCGTTCAAGCAGCATGAACTGCTCAAAGGGCTGAAGCAGGCAGTGCGCTCGTATGTCAATCCGTAATTGTGTTGTTCATCGCTTTCGAACTTGCTCTCGGTATACCTCCACTAATAGAATACACCTGCTCATACGTCACTTCAACACCTAGCATTTTACCTACATAATTTTCGATGATTGCGCAATCATATTCACAGAAGTTGTTTGTGTAATACCATCTCAAATCACTTGTGTGAGGAATCTATAAGTGATCAGAAGTCTTATGCCTGAATGAATAAACTTCGCGAATGTTAGTACTTGATTTAAATTTCCAGTTGGTCAGCACGGCAGCAGTGCCCCTAGGCTTTTGAGGTCGTTCGCTGCCATGCTGGACAAGGAGTAGAGCCAGGAGTCCAGGACGCTCTGGAGTAATCGAATACTTGTGACTGTTGCAATAGGCTGGAGTCAGGATTTGTCGCTGTAGCCTCAGACTGCACCAACCTAGCTACCACCTTTGCAGTTCAAGTTGACATGCTCGTCTCGCAACATTCAACTAGTCAAACCCTGCTGCTTTTCTTGCTGTTGTCTCCGATAAGATGTATATTACTATGGCTGCTGAGTCCTTCTCCCGCCGCTTCCTCCCGAACGTCACTCTTCCTGTCATCCCTGAGCTCACCCGACCCAATCCCAACTCCGAGTCTCTGGAGGTATTTTTATGTTCACAGCCACGTAATTCGATTCATTGCTTCTACTGTGCACCAACTGACTGGGAGACGAGCCAGGAGCGGCGTATAAGCAGGCGGACTATGAGATGCCGCAGATCGTGTATTGGGCCCTGTTGAATCCAGAATATCATCCTGGGAATACGGCTCCTGTGATGGGCGGAAGTGGAAGATTTGAATCCCGTGATGATTATAAAAAAGGTGTTGAGGAGGAGCTTGTTGTCGTTGATCAAGGAGTTGGTTGCATATCTAGCAGGGATTATTCAATAGGGATGATCTTGGTAAAACGATCTCAGCGGCATTATATTATTATGGATGAATCTCCGAGTGGCAGTGCCGGGGACCCTTTCGTCATGTTCGCTAACACTGTGCAGCCGGGTATCGTCTCTCTGTTCTCTTCTACAAGCAGCGAGCCTCTTTCCCTGTTTTCACAACAAAAAGATGAATCTCTGGCAGAAGATTCATTTATCCACTTCCTGATTGATGCGTCCTCGCTACCGCCTCCACCTTTACCTGCTGTCCTGTGCTCGATGCCGCCAGTCGACTCTGACCACGATGAATTAAATACCGGCTATGGCCTGCATCAAACTGTCCTCCATATTCAGTCTCCAACTCTCCGGAAGACTTTCATTCAGTGTCCACCAAGTCTTGTAGACAGAGACTTGTGCTTGAAACATAAATGGCTTCACATACAAGTTCGATGCATGGGCAGGGAGTGGTCTTTCGATATTGGTATTGTTGATAAGTCGGGGAAGCGCGGGGTCATTCGTTGCTCAACATTTCAGGTGCATATTTTATCCTTCTCTCGATCAACCTTTTGAGGTAGACGTGAATGTAATACGCCCATTTAACTGACTGTTGATCAGAAGGAACCTAGTCTTATCATATCCCCTGCTTCGAATGCACCAGTGCTTCATCTACCGCTTTCATTTCCGCAGCCTTCGTCTCGACCCTTAACAGCATGGTCCACGATCGCGCTTAACCTTCCAACCTTGATACCCCATTTTAGCTCACTTGCTCTCAGAAATCAGCTCGTTGATGATAACGATGATAATGGTGATCGTCGTGACGTTAGTCATCCAGGTTCAACGACGAATGTCCCTATCCCTAGTGGACCATACTCGCACTTGTCGTACATCAAGATTTACGCGACATGTCGTTTACGAAGAATATGGTTAAGTGATTTTGCCCCTGATTCACAAGTTCCATGGGAGTTCGAGTTATATGGGGCTTAGGTGGATTACGTTGCCGATGTATGTAGTGAGTTTCGACGTCAAATTGAATGTGTCCAAGTCCAGTGATAGCAATCCATTTTCTAGAAATATTTACATGGCACTGTCTCGGTGTAAGCACAAAGTCGCTGTCTTCTCGATCTCTGTATTATTTTTGGCGCTATCGTTCAGCTCCGATTATTACGGTGCTTACTGTCTCATTATACTACTCTAGAAATCGGGCACAATGATGACGCGAACGCCGTGGACATCTCAATCTATTAGGCATATTTGATAGCATGAGCAAAATGAATCAAGGGAGAAAAATTAAGCGGCCTGCGCCCACTTAAACTAGATAGCTTCACTTGTTTATGCTCACCGCTCCAGGTAAGTGAACACCATTTTCACGGATCTCCGTGGTGTGACCCTTTTTATCCAATGCAGATAACAAAGTCCGCCCTTTGTGTATACTCGATGTTATGTGCTACAGGACTGTACATTATAGTCATCGCATGCAGTAGATATCGGTTATCCTGATCGATCACCATTTTCACTCATTTTCACTGCATCTACTGACAACATTTTTACCTTGCTGTTTTAATACCTCAAGACACAGCGATGGTGCGGTGCTGTGCAAATGTGTTTCACTAGCGAAATTTTTCTAACCTTAAGTCCATACTAATGAGGATGGCGTTGATCATTCTCACATCTCTGTAGAAATTCCACACGCGTCTAACACGATGCAACACATTGACAGCCTTGTACAAGCTTGTACACTAGATTATTGACAGAAGTAGGTCACTCAGGTTTCTGACTATGGGCTGACTCGGGTTTCGCGGTGAAAGATTGAAGCGAGCCTCTGGATGCGAAAGTTCTCAGTCGATCATCAGCTTTAGAACCGTATCTGGAATCAAAACGAGATACGTCTGAATCGTGCCTATCGAATCTGTCCCGTGCATTGCCGACGCTGTGTAATATAGCCTCTCGCAAGAACATGGGCTGGACTTTCATTCTAACCTTGAGGCAAACGTCTGGCCAGCGGGAGAGAATATATGTCTGTGTATGTAAATGACTGAATAATTGAGTGGGGGCTGTTAGATAAACACTTTGGGTAGTAAATCCAATGAATATCATTGGAAAATGCGTTGATGCTAGTTATAATAATTTCATTGGATCACTGAAAGCTCAAATTTTCAGCACGTTATGCTATGAATTTCATTGGATTTACAAAATTCAGTTAAACGGAACTTTCAGCACCTTGATTCTGCTGAATTCCAGTGCATTCTACTATGAATTTCATTAAATATACTACCCACAGTGTGAAACGGAAGGATGTAATTCATTTATACGTACCTAGGGATATGATGTCGGCATGTCGCTGAGTTCAAAACAGTTGATTATTGCACAGTACATACAACCAGGCTGCCCATATAGAAAAACTACTAGTAGATGGCACCGGAAATTGAAGATATCAGCCTAGGGATCAAAGCACAGTGGAATACGGCCCATTGAAATTTGGTATTGTTCCAAATGTAATAACTTGCCGTCATCGAGTAATGCTTCAGACAAGATCACCAGTTTAATTTTACACTCCTCACCGACTTTGTTTTTGGAGCGAAACAAACAAGCGTCATGAGTTACATCATTTGCCCAATTTATGCCAATATCGTCGGGTGAGGTCGAGTCCAACTTCAACCTGGTAGCTGCACCGAAAGCTTACTTGATGGTCTTGACCTTATCATGATGGTGGATATGATGGTATTCATTTCGAGGCAATGCTGCGCCATTTTTTGACAGGTTGACTTAGGACTTACTACTCCAAATTTCAAAACCAAACAACGTCGGCGAGAGGTGAAAAAAATATGCCGCTTGCTCGATACTTTTCAAATTCAGGCTAACACCCTCAGGCTCCTCGTGGATATTGACATCTTACTAGTTGTTCCCGCAGTCATTGAACCTAGAGCCGGTTGTCCTCTCCCATCATTACTTGCAGCCACTTTGTCGGAGGATAGATCTACTTCCCTCGTAGTCGTAACAGGCTATCCTGATGAGATCATCGAAACTCTTAGAATGGTTATTCATAGCAGGAACCAGGGCAATTTCAATTCAAGACGTGACGTCCATTGTACAGACTAGTACGAATGGGGACAAGACACGGCAGCACTTCTGTCAGTACAAACAGATCGCGTAGCCCTGATCCGTCGCTCATTCCGTCGTCTGTCAGGCGTCTCTCTCTAGATACGGGTGGCCGGTCTGCCGATGGCAGCTACGTTGTTATCCTACCAAACCTGCTGCACGTCAACAGTTCTCAATTACTTCCCTTCTTGCCAAGTCCGCCAGTGCCAAGGTACTTGTCGCTGCATGGAAGTACAGTGTACACTGCACCCAGTGTATGCGACTACTTTTTAATCTTAGTATCGAATGCGGGAATTGACTGGATGGAGGCATCATGGAGCGCACGGAGGCCACAAGTGACCAACACATGCCCGTTTGGAACGGCACGATTTGAAAGTCAGCGGGTTAGATATTAGTGACCTTGGCATGCGGAAGGGCATGTCGACGGTGGGTCGGGCGGTGGAGGTCCTGTCATCTCGCATGACAGTGGGACGATCTGTTGCCTGGTCTCCTCTTCTATTAGCTACATTCTCTCGACACTATGTGCCCCTGCAGGCTGCAGCAATTCGATTCGATTCTTCCTATGACAGCCTGAGTTAACTAATGAGGCATTATGACTTACAGCGCTTGTGCATGCTATCATTTCCGTGATGTGAATATGATTTTTTGTTTTAAATCAGCTGTCATCGTGGGCGTATAATTTACGTAGATGATGGATGCTGTGTGCACACCGATCAGGAATCTACTGTTTCCACTGCCACATGTTTCATAAGGGCAGATCTCTTGGTGCTTTTTTGGATTCAATATTGTAGTTCTTTCGTTTGCGGTCACGTGATTTTGGCGAGCCATCGCGCTCAGTTAATATCAACTTTTGGAATCCACGGAGCCTTCTCAGTGACCCTCCTGAATGTTGCTCTAGGGACGTATATACCCAGTAATCAATGACGACCTGTCATGCTCATAGGACCGTGGACCGTGGAACGTCGCCGTGGCCTAATTGGTGATGGTAATGTGGTATATTATAAACCCGGGTAGTATTGATCAAGGCTGCTGCTAGCTAAACAAGAGAATTGAAATCGAAGATCCAATACGAAGGATAAATGAGTAGACCCAAGTTCGATAGGAGACGGTGTAGGTGAATTAAGCGAATTGACACCCGCTTCATATGCCTACCTTCCCTTATCGACAAACAGGCCAAGAATGATGTCGAATCACGGCAAGCCCAGGTAGCCCCCACCGACGTGAACGATGCCGCTGGTCGTAAGTCAAATGCATTGCGCAAAATGTAATGCCACTAATTTAAGTCACTGTGTGAACTTGACAAAACCACGTGCATCCCTGCCGGATGTTATGGCACCTTGTGCCCTCCCCTGGTCTCACCTGCAGGTGATGCTACCACTGCCGTCACTGACGCGACTGTAGTTCCGTCTGACGCAGTGGCCTCAGCTACTAGTAGTGCAGCTTTGGTTATGGGGGCCAACAACGGTGGAGGCATGGAAATGATTGGGGATGATCCAGAGCTAGCAGACGCATTCCACGAGCGTCGGTGATAAAAACTTTTTTTCTTCCGCACGCTCGCCGAATATGCAGCACGCATCGCTTGTGCGGCATCATTAGCGTTACTTGCAAGACTGGATGAGGAACTGCGTGGAGCCAGGGAGTAAGATGAGCTAACGGATGGCACAGGGGATGAAGGGGGTGAAGTTGATTGAAAAATAACTGAATGCTCGACGTGAACATCAGAACTGACGTCTGACGATGATGACGAATCTGAGGGCGGATATGTAGAATGCCACTCGTCGGAGGTACGGGGCTCATCAGGGGTAAGAAGGAATGAGGGGAGAGTGAGTGGGAAAGAAGTGAGATAGTCTTCAGGGGGGCGAAGTGGAGGTACGACTACATGAGGGCATGGTGTTTGTTCTGCGGATGAGGAGGACAACATTTCTCGGCGGGCCTCCCACATGGTTAAGTTTTCAGCGCACTGACGAGCGAAGCGCTCCATTTCTGTGACAGGAGACGTGTCAGCTGTGTAAAGGAGTAATAATGACACCAAAGATACCAGGAACAGCTTGTGCGACAAGGTCCATGAGCGGCTTGGCAAAGTTACTGATGAAAAATATCTGTCCTCGCACTTGGGTGATTGGGGAATCGGAAGGCACGACTGATGGTGGCAAATGGTATTGTTTCTCTAGTGATGCTTGTGATGTCCATTCAAGCATTAGAGCACTCGCCCAGTAATGCGAGACACCGGGTGGCCGACTCTACAACACTCGTAAATTAGAATGATGAGAGGAGAAGAAAGACGAGGAGAAACGGACAGGATTGCTTATGTCTGAACACTTTATCATTGCCTGGCAAAGTAGCAACTGGCGCTGAGGCAAAGAATACTCTCTGCCGGCTACGAGCAATTTAAAATCTCTCATGAAGTCGTAGTGAACACACATGTCCGTGGCAAGTACAATGCCATAAAGCACTTTGCGGAAATGTCGACCAGAATTCGGTCTATCCAGGAGGCTCCCGAGGCCATGGTGCCGCATTGCCTGCACGAGCAGTGCATAGTGCATCTGTTCAAGGGCCGACTTGTTATCGTACACAGCAGACAATGGTGCTTTTGCATTTTCCTGCGGATATATATGTCAGGTGGTACTCTACCAGCTTGCTGTACATCTCATACCATAAACACGTTTGTCAACCCGGGATGACCCACATCGTGTCCAATGGCAGCAATGAACAGAGCAAACAGACATGTGTTGCTAAGTTCGAACGCAAGACAGTCTCCCTTGACTGACTTGTCTGGCCGCCACGCGCGGTCATTGCTTTCCAGTAATACAGACGCGGGAGGAACTACACCTGCCGCACTCAGGAAGGTTTGTGTGGCTTGTAAGACATCTAATGCATGTTGAAAATTATGATAACTGTTGTGTCCGCAGTATAGGAGTCGCAGATGTTTTAAAAAGACAGATATATCATCTGTCGAATTGATAAGATAGTCAGCCACGACAGAAGGAAAAATGGCACTAACCGAGGGAGACGCCAATATCTTCTTGCATATGCTCAATTCGGAATAGACTTTCAAATAAAATGAGAGTACAGAACAGGACTTCGTCCTCGGGCAGATTATGCGGCTCAAAGTGCCAACTATCGATGGATGTAATTAGTCGCGCTCGCATATGGTCGGGTATCACGATTGGAGAGCTGAGGAAGCGATGAACTTAAAAACTTTGAGGAGCGGCAGAAATGGACATTACGGGTCGTTTACATGGTGGTTGACGGTAGTATGCGTGTGATTATACATATCGCTGAGTAGTTCAGCATAACTATTTTTCAAAATAGAGTAAGAAGAACGTCTCCGATCAAGAGATATGAAAAAGATTGCATACCGAGTCTCTCCTTGGTCATCCTCATCCCATCCACCCCAGCCATGACCCCGGCCCTGGTTTTCTAGTGCAAGCGCTAAACCGCCGACATCGACACTTCTTCGACGTCCATGGGTACATTCCTCGTTATCTAGCATGAACGTCGTGATCTCTGGGGCGATGGCGGGAAAAAGAGAGGAAGAGAAGGATTAAGGTGGATTGTTGTGACGGAGGTGGCTGGTGATTTATGGAGTTGTCGGAACTACCAGTAGATTGGAATTGCTTTCGCTCGCGTGGTCGTTCGTTCGTTTTGACAGGTCTCGTGGCTCTCGTGGCTCTCGCGTGGCTCACTTTTTATTCTCCGACGCCAAATCGGTCCGATTGGCCGGGTGCCTTGTCCAAAGGAAAAACTTTCTCCGAGTCGGGCTTACCTCCCACTCGGCCGGTATGAACCTCGCATTCCAGCTCAATTCCTCCGCCCACAGGAACTTTTTTCGAGAACGGGAAAGATATTCAGGACCCTTGGCAACACACGTTGCCCGTGGATTGTCGGAGTTCGTGAAAGATAAAATACTGGAAAAACGTTGCCCGTAGGATGGTGATTTCGAAGGGGAATCCCTGATATCGATCACAAAAGGGACGCCTGCTTTCGAGAAGCAGCAGCCACCATCAGAGTGCAGAAGAAACACCCACGCTTGACGCAATTTACTTGCGATCATGCACCAGCGTGTATCCAAGGTATGGGAGAGACTTATCATTACGCGTCTTCAATTAGCAGGCCGTGTTTGCAACTTTTCAGTCCATTTTGTCTGAATTTCGCAATTACTTGCAAAAGTTCAGTCGGTGAAACGATTACCGGTAGCCGATTGACACGCAAGAACCTTCATTATTTGTGGGGGGATGCGCTGAGAATGCGGGCCGCTTCTGAGCGACCTTGTATTCAAAAATGGGTCCAGGTAACGCTTGGTCAATATTACTGTATGACCCCTCGCCCATCGGTAGCGGTGAAAAAAAAGCGCCGTTGTTCCTACTACATGGACAAGTGAGTTCCATTAGTAACCTTTTCTTTCGAACGACTTTTAATTACCCCTTTCTTTGTGAATACGTGATCTATGCGCTCATGCTTTAATCAGTAGTGATTACCATTTTATTGGCTGGCTCAGGCTCGCCCATCGCATTCTCGATCGGCTGTTACAAATGTTACAACAGATCGTTGACTTGATCGCTATCGTGAGTACTAATATTTCGGGACGCTGTCATAAGCGATCGGGCGCATGGCACTTGTAGGCCGCCAGTTTGCACAACAGTTCTCCATCTGTCGGACATCCAACACTACTTCACTTCCAAGAAGTTTGTTTGATGCACGGCGTAAGAATAGGCGACTCTTTGAGATGCCGTACCCCATTAGGAATTAAGCACGATGTCGGCGAACGACTCATCGGATATCCTAGCTTGCCACGTCATAAATCCTGGGGAACACTTACCTTCTGCAGATTACAGTTTAACTTGAGCTGCGTCTGTACCTGACTCACATGCAATTTAGGAGTGCTTTTGTACGTAGCGCTGTTTCGTTGCAGACCGGCTGGTCGTCTTTCGGCGCCTTGTTACGACGAATGCCACTTCAAAGCCGACATTCAGGCAACAAACAGGTATGTGTATTTTGGCAACTCTGTTTTTGAAAGGCAAGTGCTAGCAAAGTCCTTGCATGCGTACCAACCGATCATAGGCATTTATCACTGCTGCGATAAGCAACATTCCACCTCTCGCGGAGAAGCGCGAAAACTCTAAAAAGAAACTGAGCATCTTGTTCCCCCAGTATTGGTGGTGTGGCCGTACTTCGTAGAACACCCCCCACCGACGATTCCCTTCGCTAGCCTCTAGATTGGTCCCCACCACTCACCGGGGGATCCCGTTCATTGTCTTCGTGGGGCGTAACCCTATGCTACATGTAGACGAGTTACTCTGTATAGTGTGCGAGGGAATATCGAATGTTCATTAGAGCACGAACATGAGACGTTCATTCGAACATCCATGGGCTCGACTTTCTAGGGCTTCCCCCAAATCACTGAGGATCCATCTGCTCCAAGTTCTAGATTACTGCGGAATATGCCGCACTGAGATTATCATTGAATCCAGACGCCTTGCGAACGCCAGGCTGAGAAAAAATATCAGCGGCGTGTTTGACAGTGGGCTTCTATGATCAACATCCGGCCGGTGGTTCTGTTCTACTGTTTCAATACTCTATCGATGTGATAGACCCAATGCACTTGTACCCCCACACCCCAGTGTATTTCCCCCTGTGAAATTGTTAAGCCTATATTTGAGCACACCTATCACGGCAAAGGGTACTTCGGATTTTCTCATGCGTGTGTTGTGGCGTAGATCCAAGGGTTTTGCATCCTTCCTAGGTGACGTCTTTCTGAACGGAATATCAACGGACTTCATCACCTCACATTAAGCTTCCATCACCTCATCACCTTTTCCGCTCTCTTCGTCGAGAAGTTCCTCCCAGGGGTATCCACGTAAACAACACGACAGGCGTTAAAAAAAATACATATTTGATATTTTCAGTTCATAAATGAAATTCATCTTAATAACGGTTCGCCTCATTGTCGGTTCTAGGAAGTAGAATAGGGTCTCGATTCCGTCTGAAATCAAGGGTTCATGAAATCTGTCACAGACCCGCGTCCACTTGCAAAATACATACACGATCTATGAACTTCGAAGAAATGTCGAATTACTCTATAGCAGCTCATCATTAATGTGAGCGTGGTTTGGGTTGTGAAGCGAACAAAGGTACTTTGTATGGGCAGGAATGACAGATTTCGACAGGTACGGTGGCGGAGATGATCGATGAGTACTTGAACTATTCGTGACGAATTGGGTCTATTCGGATACGCCCACCGGCGGCACCTATCCAATGATTTAATGCTTTAGAATTTGGAAGACGTTCTAAGTTACATAAGCATGTGTTGTGATGAGACGTGGGATGCAACAAAAATACGAACGTGGGTGTTTGAGCAGGTTTGGGCCTCAGGGAAACGTGATATGAATTTCATCGGTACTATATTGCAACAAGACGGACAATAATTGCTTGTATGAGTATCATAGGTATCGTATGAGTTTGCAGAGTATACTACATGCGTTCCAACCTACCAGGAGATTGATTTGAGTTCTGTCCGAGAGCGAAGAACGATCCAAGACAATAAAAATGATCAAGATCAAGAAAATGCAACAGGAATGACGTAGAGAGCGAGCAGAGCCAATCGAGGTACCCCAGCAACTCTCAAGTGTAATGGATCTGCGATTGAGAAAGATGGCAGTAGGAACGGCGGTGGGAAAGGTCACTAAAGAGTTGATGGAGGGCCACGAGACCGCCGAGGCCCGTCGGCGGATAGAATTGATATGATGGCATGGTGGTGGTGCAACGTGGGCATGTCTATATCATGAATGGTGCTTGGAGATTGGCGGGAATAACCCAACGCCGCGCCATAGACGAGAGCGAAGGAAGATTGTCTGTGGAAGAACCGCAGCTTCCAGTGCCATGCAATGTATACGTGCCGGGGTACTACAATATACAATCAGCAAACAATCACTGCAATTGTCTGGATGCGTACCTCTGATGCAGAAGGTGATTTACGCGATGATGCGGAAGACAGAGAAGGGGAGTGAGGGTGCGAAGCGTATGACCTGAGCGATGGCAATGTATACGAGGGATATGCTGACTCGTTGGTCGCCCAGGTAGAGATCGGGGGGCATGAGAGATCTAATCCGTCGCCCACCGCCCACCTCGTGCTTTCGTCCAGTTGAGGCTCTGGCACCTCAACGAGAGCCTTAAACTGCTGAGGCGCTTGTTCCTCGTCCTCCTCATCAGATTCGCGATACCCAATGTCGAGCTGAAACTCGAAAATCTGGGGTTCTTCCTCTAACGGGCCTGCCTCCTCCCCGATCCAAGTGGTCGTCGCCTGACCACCTCCCTCGTGCATTGAAAACGGATTCAACCGGAACACGCCCATCATTTTGCGCATTGCCTTGCTCGCTTGGGTAGCGCGCAAGGGCACTTCGGTCGGGGGAGCCAAGGAGGTACTGTCCTGTGCAGCTGGAACGGAGGTAGCAAACTCCATAACGAAGCAATCTGCGCTTGAAACTTCGTCTGACTCGAGCTTGACTGGGGGTGATCTAGATGATGAGGCTCTAGAAGAAGCACGCGCGGATGAGGATGTGCTGGTTGTTGGAGGTAGCAGAGAATGTGGGGGGGTATTTCTGTTGTTAATAGTGTACGGAGTGGGAGCCCATGAGGCATCGTCAAATTTGAAAGTATTACTTGTTGATGGGGAGCGGTGCTGTGCTTGACGTTCAAATGATGATGGCAAGCCGGCTGGTAGGGAGGGGGATGATGACGGAGGGAAATTACGCTGAGAGGGTTCTGGGTATCCATATTGGTGGGGGTATCCAGCAGATCCTGAAGAGCGGAGACTGGCAGCTGCGGAAGAATACGAAGAGGAGGGAGGGGAAGGTATGGCTTCGTTAGACCAATTACTGAGTAAATTCACGTTCCAAGAGGACGAATTAGTGGCATAATCATGATGAATTTCATTCTGTGATCTAGATGGGTAGTTCCACTGAGGAGTCATGGAAATAGTGTCATAAGACGACCTCTCGCTGGGTTGGAAACGTCGGTCGTTAAGGATTGGATAATGATCCAACGACATCTGAGTCTTGATCGGGGGAAGGTAAAGCGGAAGCGGAAGCTGGTTATGAGAACGACCTCGAACAGCAAAGTCTGATTCGATAAAAGAAAGGATGTCGTAGGAAGGGTACACGGTAATGGGGACGGTGAAAGGGTTCTGAAGTCGAGCTTGATAAAGAGGAGAGAGAGAACAGGTACAGAAAACAAGGACAAGAACGGGGCAAGTGAGCTGGAGAAGGGTGCTCTATAAGAATGGATCGAAAATGAAGTTTGAGAGAACCCAAAGAGTGAGTGAGATCTATCCATTTGACATCTCGTTATGAGGTAAAGAACGGAGGAGCGTATAATGCCCAGATCTTCAATCTGGATTTAGACTCGTTGCAAAGGCACGACCAAACCAAAGGGATTCGGGTAAATAACCCCTCGAAAACTACCACCTTTATTCGTGATCCAATAAATCCAACATCCGGTTAAAATCTGCAATATAACTCTTTGTAAATCCAGTTTTCAATCCGAAAACTTACCAATTGCATCCAAACACCGTGATATGCTGTACAATAAACGCGGACTGACCGTTCATTGTAGCCAATGACCAAGTGGTCTCTACCGTACGCCACCGTAGGTCGTCGACCACAAAAGGTAATCTTCGCGTTGCGATCCACAGAAGCACCTCCCAATTAGGACATGTCATCCGGGTCGGAATGTTACCCGGGTTCGGTAATTATCTTTTTATCATTCACCGAATTTCTCCAGTCTCGATGAAAAAAAAAAATATCGTTCTCGTTACCCGCTTTCGATAGATAACACCCTCTTCACCATCTTGTCCAAATGGAACAAGCCCATGAGATCTTCGTCATCTCCTGCAAATGTACAAGGTCACATGTGGACGACGTTTAAACGTTTACTTGTGGAGCTTGACAAACTTTCATTTATATACATATCCAGGTTCCACCTTCACGAGACCTCCGGAGTCCGGATCCTCACAAAGGCAAATGAGTCACTCAGTTGAACGCCGTTCATTGACCGTGCAAGCAAAAATCTTCGTGAGCACTCGCCCAAACTTGAATTTAGAGCCTTCTTTACTCGAATAATCTAATAATTTCAGTTTGACAGCGTGTTACGGCTGTTCGAGTTAATCACAGGAGCCCATGTGGGCAACAGATAGTGATTCGATGTCGCTGATTAACTGCTACGAGCGGGCTGGCGCGTCATTGACCTGTTAGCATAGCAAAATTGCGCCTTTCTTTGCATGTGCTCAAAAGCGCTGAAGGTCATGCTTCACCGCGGGGCGCATGAAACCAATCTGTGCGACGTAGCTCCAAAGCCACAAACATCGAGGTTAGCAGTATCTTGTGTTGCCTATGGCCAAATCTAGTGGATCAGGGCGGTTCGGAGTCTTTCGGAGTACGTGCCGCTGCCGATAGACACGCATTTGTCAGAGACACGGACAAAGACAAGGCTGGGCTGCTCACTATCATGTTGACGGGATGTAAACATTTCCAGCTTCCGATGGTTCAGCGCTCCACCGATACTGCATACCCCGACTGATGCCCTTGCACGCTCTAGCGTCAAAAAGCATGCCACCGCAGATCATCTTTTGAATTCAACCCCTTTGGCTTAGGTCGTGTACTCTAGGCAACCAATAGCATCAAATCGTAAATCCATCATTTCATCATGATGAGCCTTCCGTTGACTATCGACTATGACGGAATCAACGATCTTCGCCGCTCATCTCATGCACCCGAAATAGGGCCTTCTTATCATGTCGTTATCTCACTGTGTTTAAGTCGCATCCATCACCAGTATGGTCGTGATGGCTGATTGATATTCCCCAGGAGCGGTCGAACTTCGATCTTAGCACTTTATATGCCAATGATGGTATGATAATCATCGCTTCTAGATATGCCGTAAACTTTTTCTTCAATTATTACTCTCCTTATTGAACCTTAGCACGTAGGGACCTTCATACGACGTCGGGCTCATGGTTTCGTAAGGCCTAAGCGAATCGGTCATTGAAATATTCATGCACAGCGACCATGAACGGGATCCAGTCCATTCGATGAAAACTTTGGAGCTTGTCTGCACGTTCTCGCGAAAAATGGTTAGATCTGCCATGCATTGTGCACATGCCTCAAATTTCGGCCCGTAAGCTGCCCATCTGTTGTAGACGTGCAGCTTGCAATCCATCAAAGGGTTACACGTTTATATTTCAAGATCAATACTCTGCATGTCACCCTATGCCAGCACATCTAACCGGGGCGCGTTGACCGAATAAATCTGAGTTACGCCCGCAGTGATCCGCCGTGACATCAGTGCAACTTGTACATTTCTGCTATGGAGACACTGACGAGTCTCCATGCTCAGCATTCAGGTCCCTTCCCAAGTTCGGGTTTCCAATGTTTGTACATTTTTTCATGACGGTCTGCGTGCAATATCTAATTGCCGGTTGTCTTACATGCTACTCTTGTTAGCCATCCACATGACTTCTGTCCATGTGGTCTTGTAAGCTTTTCCTCGTGTTGAAATGATAGATCGGCGGCGCTCCAATGACGAACGTGCCGAAGCGCCCCGCATAGGTTCTTAGATCAGGGTTTGGGCTTAGCAGCATATGGCCGGCTGCGCATCGGTGACCCTTGGCCTCTTCGATGCTCTTTCACTATGCCTTCTTGACCCGCGAGATTACCAGGGGCACAGATGAGGCGACAACGAGCCGATCCGTTTCACATGCGTTCAAGTGTTACTCGTTTATTCCCCTACCCGCGGATATCATCGGTCCCCCGTGCGGTGGTTCGTAACCGCCATATGCAGTTATGAACAGGTACATAAGCGCTTCGAGCAGACCTCAATACTCTATCTTGGTATTCTATCTAATGAACGAACTCTAGACTGCGCCGAAAATATCAACGAGACAAATGGGATAGTATGTCTCCAGCTGCACGACATGAAATACTTCAAGGTTGCAGAGCATGAAATAGATCTTTACCGGATGTACTCAAGGTCAATTATAAAATTCCCAATTTTCAAATGGTTCTACATACCTGCCGTAACTATGATTCCTTCGCTGATCCCGATCTCTAATGTTCTGACTCCCTTCCAAACCCCCACAAGGTTTAGCGGTTACATACGGTTCTCGAAACGGAGGTTGCAGTACCTTGACAGATGGCAAGACCCTATCTGAAATGAATCTGTACTCTATCGGCACCCGCCTTGTTCGGGGAAGGTTCCTGAAAGTCGGCGGCGATGCTTAGCTCTTCATTATGCAGGTTCAATGATCAGCGACGAACCACATTAAGGAAACGCCTGGCCGCGGACGAACACAAATTTGTCATGCACGGCCAGACATTAGGCGATTATGTTCCTCCCCCGTCGTTATCCGCACCACAGACCGATATCATTAATAATCGTCCGTGTTTCGTCCGCTCCAGGAGGAGTTTCAGGAAGCATCAACAGAGTTTTGGGTACCTGATGTGATAGCCAGATCCGCGGATGGTGAAGGCGTTTCCACAGGCATTAGATCGGCATACTTTGGGAGACCGTGTGCATTTCAGATCATACGATTTTAAGTTTTACTCTGCTAAAAGAAAAACAAAACAACAAGGCATGTGGTGCGTTGATTATGATACAAACGTGTTGCCCCCTCGGAATGTATTTCATTAGCGTCAGTGGTGGATATAACATCTCCGCATCCGATGAGTACGGTAGGTTCCAATACCGCGTGCTTTAAGACGTTACCAGGCATTAATACCCCGCGCTGTTTCTTGCGCGTACGGCACCTGCGACTATATTCATTTCATGTTCGGGTACGCGGTTCAACGGCATTTTGAAACTACACGCGTTATGGGACCCAGAGTGAATTATCAACCGGCAGGGGAGAATCGCTTAAATGACTATAAACCCCTAAGCTTTCCTTCTGCTCTGCTACGTTATTGCATGGCGTGGGGAGTCCAGGTCGTGGCTTATGTTATTGTACATGGCTTCCAGTACGACTGTTTGGCGCATCAGAACGCCAGTAGAACGTTCTGTCCAACGTTAGGTGCAGCGAAGAACAATGCGAAGAGTCATTAACTTCTCGCGTCCTCATCGTGGGCGTCGTCGTCACCGTATCACACGGGAAACGACATGCTGTAAGTTGAGTTAATTTTGCGAGCGTTGAGTAAGTCTGAGTGAACACTGAATACAAGAAGCCCAACCTTCGGAGATGCTCTATCCACTCCGTTGTTGGCCATTATGACTGCATCGCTAGGTGTTGTGACAGCTACTAAAGTAGAAGGCCAAAAAAGCCGAATAAGCGCACCTCGGACCTCAAGTTAGTTGGTTCGAGTTCGGGGAAAGTGGCACGTACTAGAAGCGTTGGCTGATGCGTTTAGTTAAGTTGGTTGTACAGATTCGAAACTAGCGGTTTTCCCGAGCTTTTCCGAATCGCAGCATTAAGCATTAGGATCTGGATTCTGCTTTATTATATATGTAAGTTACATAGGAACTCCGGGAGCATCATGTGATGCTATGAGAAAACCAGCACCACAGGCTACAGCCAGGACGGCCCATATTGAGGTTTCAAGCAAAAGCCGAAGGAATAAAAGTAATACTTGCCTCTGGGACCCAGGATAAATTCGGAATGACGGACGATGTTCAAGTGAAGTTGTACGAGTTGGAAGAGGATAGCGTATACCAGGAACTACCAGGGAGGTCGACTTATCCATCATCGTTTGTGTATGCATCACAAAACACAATACGAGCTAAGTATCGATAAATTGAATGTATACGACTAGAAAACTTCAGGTGCTCTTGGGAAGTGGAGTCTCCGCATACAAATTCTTCATATGTGCTGCAGGGTAGCGATCCTCGGCGACCCAATCGACCTTCTCTGCAACCTTGCGCACTTCCTGGATCGATTCAGGACTCAACTTCACATTCACAGCAGCGAGGCTCTCCTCAAGATACTGTGAAGGGATGCATCGATGAATGCCCGAGAATATACAGTGATGCGGTCACTAACCTTGATCTTCTTTGTGCTGGGAATGGGAATGATATCATCACCTTGAGCAAGAAGCCAAGCTAAAACGACTTGGCCAGTCGTTGCATTGTACCGCTCGCATATTCTCTTCAGGTTATCTGCCAACTTCAAGATATTTGGGAAGTTCTCTTTCGAATATCTAACAGAGAGCGGTTCTCGTAAGTCCCTACCAGGCACTGACATGACGCATACCTTGGAACCATCCCTGAAATCACCAGGTTCGAAATCATCTGGAGATTTCTTTTCATGTGGTTAGTGCCCAGATGAATCTCGCCAATCTACAGTACTTACATGCTGTCCCGTGATCAAACCTCGTCCAAGAGGTGAATATGCGACAATTTTAATCTCAAGCTCACGGGCCGTGCTTAGGATGTCAAGTTTTGGGTCTTCAATGTCGAGCGTGAAGGGCGAATACTCCACTTGGACGGCAGCAATGGGATGCACTTATGAGCGTGGCGCAAGGTATTCGCAGTGCATTCTGACAGCCCAAGATACTTCACTTTCCCTTGTCTTCCCAGCAATGAGTTACAGCCAAGATTCCGCAAGCCATTTGACTCACTTGACAAGCTCTGCCATAGCACCAACAGATTCCTAACTGGTTCTAGTTAGAACCTACATAGACTCCAGGAAAAGACGCGTACTTCGATTGGTACTTGGGGGTCGGGTCTGTGCGAGTCGCAATGAGTCATGAATACAATCAATATATTTGAGATGAACGAACGCGGGCAAGTAGTAAAGTTCGACCTTATCAACTCCAAGCAATTTCTACGATTTTTCAAATGACTCGTGGGCATTTTGCGTGGAACCATCAATCCCTCGATTAGATCTACCGAGGATGACACCGAACTTTGTGGCAAGGAATATTTTGCTCCTCTTCTCTGGGCTCCGCTTGAACCTGCGTTTATATGAAAAAAACTATTATTGTTACGACTCGGGATGACCGTCGTACCACTTACCAATGAGCTCTTCACTGTCACCATAGATGTTGGTAGTATCTTAAAACGTGCAACTAAGCTCATATGCTCGATCTAAGACCTGAGAGGAATAATTAGCTAGCCGTACATAGCATGATAATTGCTCCCGCTCCACCTTGCAGCGCTCTTCATCTAGTCCAGGGTAACCATAATGATAGAAGGGTGAAATGCACATGGCGCCAAAGCCAATGGCAGAGACATTGTCGGAACCAATTTTTTCGGGTGGGATACTCAACCATGAGGTTAGGCCGTCAGGAGATACAGATAGATCGTTGCAACTCACAATGTCTTTATATAATTCAAAGTACTTGACAATGTGGATTTTGTTGGATTCAACTATTGCGCACCTTAGTAAGCACGACGCGCGCGCTGTCTCTGAGTAAAGCGGCCCGCCAAGGGTACATTAGACCGGCGCGCCATCTTGTTGTTCATACCTGAGGCCTTGAGGCCATAGTGTCATATGTATTGATACAAGCCCAGGGATTGTAGAAGGGCAGATTTTCATAGTCAATGAGGATCCCCAGTACCCATCGTTGTATGCATCCATGCCTCTGGTCATACAATTAGCTTAAGTATATTTAGAATGTTGTCTAAAAATAATATCCAAAGTCACTGAATGTTGGACGGGAGCTGGTATTCTAAACGGTAAGCCGAGGAACGAGGCGCACGTAGAATTTAGTCTGTGTGAGTAAGCGATGTGGCGCAGCTCCCCTTCAAGTTACTCTCACCCACATCCGCCGTTGAACGTCGTAGCTAGTCGCCTGCTTCTAGTCCCCAGTATAATATATTTTGTTCGCCCACCCGCCACTCCCTCTCTCACTGAGGTCCAAACAAAGCTTCACTCAACGGTGCCCACCCGCCCTCACAGCTCACTTCGATACCCAGGTTCGAGCAAGCCCTTCGGGTTTTCACCCAAGCCCTCCTTCCAATTTCTTTACAGATTTTACACTCAGTACGTGTGTATTTCGTTCACTCAGCCACCTAGCTACGACAGACAAGCATAATTTTCCGTCTATGCGTGTCGTAACGACACGCATAGACGGAAAGTTATGTTTGTCAGACATTTGGCGCCGTTTGACGGTGTAGTGTTTGCGCGCCGTAGGCCTCAAAAAATCGTCGTCTTTCCTCCCGCAGGTTATTCATGTAACTTATTCTATCTTATTTTTGGGTGAACCATGCACCTTTAGGTGAATCGCCATTAGGCGTACACGGAACGTTGAAAGTTGCAACTCACATCATGGATAGTAGCCTACGATACAGGTGCGCTATGACTCTGCGCTTGAACTATCTTGACTGCTGGTGCCAAAATGGATGCTTGAAGTCAAAGTATCCAAGTTAGTACCCAGCGGCATTACAGATACACGATTCAACGGTTTCCAAACCTCCAGCTGGGTCACCATTTTGCCGTTGCAGCAGTGTAAGTCAGAATGCCTTACCACAGGTTGTCCACACCCCCACCCTTCACCAAAAGATGACCTGTACGCCAACATGCAAGTGCTGCTTAGACCAAATTTAACTTATACATTCTCACCCAAACCTTGCATCGGCAGTGCCTACAAACTCGTCACCTTGCCCAAAAATCTCACAAGCTCTTGCACCACCCTTTCCGGCGCTTCCTGCTGTAACCAGTGACCTACGCCCTCAATTAAAACATAATCCTCTTTATCCATTCCTCGTTTGCCTCCTTCCCTGCGACACACCACCTCTTGCATCTTCCGTTCAGCCCCCGGCTTCTGATACACTCCCCAATCCCGAGCCCCAGATATGAACGCCGCAGGTACCTCCACCGGTCGTCCAGCTAGAGCACATACTTTGGCTGCATACTGAGGGGGTGGAGGCGAGAGTGTGGCGCTTCGATAATAATTAAGCGCGCCTTGAAAACCAGTGCGAGCGAATTCGGCAGCATATACGCTCATAGCGGCTTCTTCATCTTTAGACACCATGATTCTGGCATCCGCACGAAGGTGGCGAGATATGACCTCTGGCATGGTTTCGTGCAGCGGCATAATGTAGTACTCTGGGAGAGTAGCGAGGTCCTTTGCCAGTTCACCTATGCTTGGCGAAGGTGAAAATGCAGAAGGTAGAGGGTGCGCATTATTTCCATCCCAAGCGCCGCTCTTCATATGAAAATAACCGATGAGGAAGTCATACAGTGCCTCCCTCCCTTGACCGAGCAGGTCTGAATTGGCGGATGGTGAAGAAAAGTATGAGGTATAGTGCTTGCGCGGAGGTTGGAGCGCGGCAAGCGCAGTAGCAATGTCAGGAACCGACGACGCAACAGAACGCTCCTTCCCTTCATTAGCTATACCCTCACTTCTAGCTTGAGATGGGAATATGCTGTCAATGCCCCCAAAGGGGGCGCTCATGAATACGACTGATGCAAACAATTCGGGATGCGCGACAACGCAATGCCCTGCGAGAGGAGACCCGAAGTCATGTCCCACGAGCATCACGACGGAGGAGTGTCCAAGCGCTTGCACAAGGGAACATACGTCTTCTACGAGGTTGAGCATATGAAACGAGGAAAGCTCATCTTCGTATTGCACTTGGCTAGCGCTTCCGGGTCCTACCTTCGTTGTCGTCCGTCCGTAACCGCGCAAGTCAGGGGCAATGACATGATAGCCTGCATGGGCATTGGCAAGAGGTACCAAGACTTTGCGCCATGAGTAGGCGAGTTCTGGGAAGCCGTGAAGGAGAATGATCAGCGGGTAGGACGTGCCACTCGTATGGTTGCTCGCATCTGGAAGCGCTTCCAGGATATGGACGTTCAGACCACGGTCATCTAATGTAATGTACCGAGATGTTATTTGAGCGTCGAGGTCAGGCCAATCGAGTGGCGTGGAAGTTGTATTCATGGTGTGTAGTTTGGTGTTCCTGGCTTCCTTTGGTCTACTTGGGAACCGTTGCAAGTCCTGAGCTCAATGAAGATGCTATATATATTCAGCATGGATGGTATTAATAATACTTATCTCTATATTGGAACATTGCGCAGCATGATGAAACAAAGGTGATGACTCTATCACTTTGAGCGCATTGGCCAGATTAGGAATTCAAGCCGGGAACAGCCTAGGTCATATGTCTTGATGCATGCACCAGAAGACCGTCGCCTCCAGTAGCTATGCTAATACACGTGTATGACGATCGATATACGACACCGATATTAGGCGTCGTAAATGCAAGATATCTACTGTGACAGGAAATCAGGTGCACTTCATTAAGAGCGACAGACTTACAGTGATCTCAAGATATAGCAGAGTCACGATGACTTGCGTTGCAGTTGCTGGCCGCAGAAGCGGAGGTGAATGCTGCGTCATCGTGGGTGGAACGTCCGTTCGTAGTTCAGAGTATATCGCGTCACGTACGCGTGATAAGGCAGCAGGAGCGGCTCATCTCCATGAATCGAAGCAAACATCAAATGATTTCTGATGGCTGCTAACTTGTTGAGAATTGTCCAATCAGCAGCCTCTTGAAGTCATCAAGTTGCGTGTGCGAGGATTGGTGTGAAAGTTCGCTTATGCATGGAGGTCCGCAGCACATTTTGTTCAGGTATTAAGTCCCGAAGGAACGTATTAGAGTTGAACTTGGCGCACCTGGATAACTGATGCTAAGTTAATAATAATAACAAAAAGCTTGCCAGGAATTGACTCTGAGGTAGATTCTGGGGCCAAAACAAAACAAAAAAAGTACTGCATGTGACAAAACGGGCTGTGTGAGCTCGCGCCGTGCGGGCTCGGCGAAGCGATGAGAGCCATAAAAATAACCGGGAGAAAGATCAGGATGGTAAGTGGCAGTGATCAATCAAGGCAAGCCCTCGCCACTAGTGTGCCTGAAGTGGCTTTCCTGTCCCTACGACGAGCCTCGTTGCGGATATATATAGAGGTAGGCTGGCAGGAAGGGAAGGTGGTACATGTTTTCTCTAACGAAATATGGGGGGCCTAAGAGGCTCAGGCTGGGCGAGAAGGATGGCGGGAATTTATAAATAAATACTGAGTAACTACAGATAAGTGGGTAGATAGTCTAAGAGTGAGATTGACATAATGAGCGCACGTTGTTGCAAAGCTGTGTTAACCTTTGCGCATGCTCGACGCCGCCCCAATTCAATTCAATACTTTGGCGCCCAAATAAGCTTCTTATCCCAAATTGGGAAGAGCGACGTTTCGGCGCTTTGAAACAGATACGGTGAGTCGGACAAACGAATACGCCGCTGCCAGTGAATCTGAAGTTTGAATTGGTCTTCACAAGCACTGGTTTCACGGCCATGACGCACTATCACCAGGTTGGACGTATTTTCTTGATTTGCGCAGCCTCCATCGTAAAACCGATGTTACATATTTCAAGTTGCTGTTTGGGTTGCTGTGCCCCGCTACGTGTTGAAATTGTTTGGTATTATTTGTCACGCCCTCAACCCACAATTGAAGTACTTAAAGCCCCCGCTTAACTTCGCTCTTGTTCATCGACTTCGACCACGCTCTCCCACCCACACCAACCCTCTCATTTACAGCAGGTTTGTTTGAGTTCGCTCAGATCTGTGGTGACGATGAGTTGATTATAGTGCTATCACAGTCACCCGTTACTCCCTGAACCAAGATGTGCGGCATATTTGGGTACTGCAACTTCTTGAAGGAAAAGGTAAGTCTCGCTTTCCATCACGAGCTATTTCTGCGTTGTTTCATGTTCATTCTCACTTCTTCGTGTAACTCCGCGCAACGATCTTGAGCCTCGAGCAGTGAGAAAGATCCATCATTGCCATATTTAGTAACTCTACCTACAACCTTGTTCCTTCGTTGTGTTCACCGTGAAAATATTCGCTAACTGACTTCACCTATTGCAGGACCGCAAGGAGATCTTAGAAATTCTTTGTACTGGTCTGGCGCGACAAGAGTACCGTGGTTATGATTCCGCGGGCCTTGGTATCGATGGCGACAAGCCAGGTGAAATTGTTTATTTCAAGGAGGTTGGCAAGGTTGCCGGTTTGCGGCATCGCATTGCCGAGTCTAGCATCGACACTACCAAGACGATGATCTCCCAGGTTGCCATAGCTCACACCCGTTGGGCAACGCATGGTCCTCCTTCGATTCGTAACTGCCATCCCGTTCGCTCTGATGTGAACAACACCTTCATGGTGGTACACAATGGTATCGTCACCAACGCTGCAGCACTCCGACAAGTGTTGCAGAAGCGTGGCTTCACATTCGAGTCCGACACTGACACGGAAGCGGTTGCCATTCTAACAAAATACGTCTATGACTCTCAGCCTGATAAACGCATGACTTTCACGACTCTTGTAAAGGCCGTCCTGAAGGAGCTCGAAGGCTCATTCGCCTTCGTCTTCAAGTCTATCCATTTCCCTAACGAGATCGTGACGGCCCGCCGTGGTTCACCTCTCTTGATCGGTGTCAAGACCGACAAGAAGCTAAAGGTCGACTTCGTGGATGTAGAGTTTGCGGGAACGGAAGTTGACAGTAAGGTGGACAACCGTAAGTTATTTCAACCCCCCCATGCAGCATTTGTTACAATGTTATTGTTTTAGTGGTTCCTACTTCTCCCACATCCCGATTGGCACCTCCAGCTACACCCAAGATAACTCGTCGTCAGTCCCGCAACTTCATGTCCGAGGATGGCATGCCCCAGCCCATCGAGTTCTTCATTGCTTCCGATGCTTCTGCCATTGTCGAGCACACCAAGCGTGTGCTATACCTGGAAGATGATGACATTGCTCACATCGCTGAGGGCCAGTTGCACATACACCGTCTGCGCCGGGATGAGTCTGGTAAGGCCGAGACTCCTGCCATTCGCAGTATCGAGACCCTCGAGATCGAGATTGCCGAGATTATGAAGGGCAAGTTTGACCACTTCATGCAGAAAGAGATTTATGAGCAGCCCGAGTCCGTTGTCAACACCATGCGTGGACGCGTGAACTTCGAGGACTATAAGATCACGCTCGGAGGGCTGCGTGCCTATCTGCCCATTATTCGGCGCGGTCGCCGCATTGTCTTCTGCGCTTGTGGAACAAGCTACCACTCTGCGTTGGCAACTCGTGCGATCTTCGAAGAATTGACGGAAATCCCCGTTAGTGTAGAACTTGCATCAGATTTCCTGGACAGGAAGACTCCTATTTTCCGCGACGACGTCTGTGTCTTTGTCAGTCAGAGCGGTGAGACTGCTGATACAATCCTGGCAATGCGTTACTGCTTTGAGCGGGGTGCCCTCTGTGTGGGTGTTGTCAACACTGTCGGTTCGACAATCTCGCGCGATTCGCACTGCGGTATTCACATTAATGCTGGCCCTGAGGTTGGTGTCGCGTCAACCAAGGTACGAACGCTATTTCCCAATCTGTTAAACATCTGATATGAGCGTTCTGCAGGCTTATACCTCGCAATACATTGCTTTGATGTTAATGGCGCTACAGTTATCGGAAGATCGGATTTCCTTCACCGACCGTCGCAACCAGATCATCGATGGTCTTCGTGCTCTCCCCGCGCAGATCAAGAGTGTTCTCGAAAAAGATGCGAGCTTGCGGGAACTCGCTAACGGCGTCCTTGCGAACTCACGTAGCTTGTTACTGATGGGTCGTGGATATCAGTCTGTAGTTTTCTTTTGTGACCGTACGATTAACTAATGATCCTTTAACAGGCACGCTACTTGCCTTGAGGGAGCCCTGAAGATTAAGGAGATTAGCTATATGCACTCGGAAGGTATCCTCGCAGGAGAGCTCAAGCACGGTCCTCTGGCGCTGATAGATGAGAATATGCCGGTCATTATCATCATGACCCAGGATTCGCTATACCCGAAGGTCCAGTCCGCGTTCGAACAGATAACCGCTCGCAAGGCTCAGCCCATCGTCGTCTGCAACGAGGGTGATACAGAAATCAAGGCTGGGGTGAAGACCATCCGTGTTCCTCGCACTGTCGATTGCTTGCAAGGTCTCTTGAACATCATCCCCATGCAGCTCCTAAGCTATCACCTGGCCATCAAGAATGGGTTCGACGTTGACTTCCCCCGTAACCTGTGAGTTTTAAGTTTGCTATCTCTTGGTGTTCAACGCTCACTGTCTTTGCAGAGCCAAATCGGTTACGACCGAATAGGTGAAAGAAGTTTCTGTCAGCAGACGGTGCATGCATGCAAATCATTGCCTCCGGTTCTTCTCATGGACTCCAAATTGTACACATACGCTGCTTTCACGGACTGATATGGACAATATTTGCATTCATGGAGACAGTTCTGTTTTCTCCTTTTTGACTCTAGGATACACTCATTCGTATATCCACGACTTCACCTTTACTTGCCGTAGGTTTAAATCACTTCCGCATAGCATATACGTTAGCAATCGACTCCACGCTCCTGGTCGTCCAGTATTAATTTGCAGTGCGATGTGTGATGATGCATTACAGGGACGCCAGGTCTAGTCAAATCGACTGGACAACTGTAAGTCTGCATCTCCAAGGAACGAGTACTAGTGTCGTCCTTCTACTTAATGGTCTGACTACAGGTGACTACGTCCCGGGCCAGCACACGACAGCGCAAGTATAGAGCACACGACTTCTCCAATGCGGCAGGCCTAAATTAAATCCATTGGAATGAAATATTCATATGTCGAGCTAACCTTGATCACAAAAAAAAACAGGGAAGCCATAGCCATGATGGTATCATAATGGACGAACATGGTATAAGAGAATTGGCGAAGTAAAATGAGGATAACCTAAGAATGTGCGTCATAAAGTCCAGAAGAAACCTATGTTCAAACCGGTGGGGAAAGCTTCCGTTGCCTAAGCAGGACGTCAACGTAGCCTGAGCAATGCAAATACGAGATAACCTACCCATCAGCATTTCCAAGGAGTTCCTCGAATCGTCTTCTGAGGTTCTCCAGCCGATCGTTTAGCCCGTTTTCAGGTGTCCCATATTCATGTCCGTAGTCTATCTTGAAGGCAAGGCAGTCCCTCAGGAATTGATCGAGGTCTTTGACGCGAGTTATGGATAGTTCCGGTTCGTTTGATCCCCTTGCTCGAGCAAGATAGGAAGCGACTATGGTGGAAAAGCCACCTGAAGTGTGATCTTTAAAAAAAAGGTTTGAATAGAAACGACTTGAATATGCACCTAGAATAGCGGTGCCGATCGAAACCTTATCCCGTGCGGGGTCAGTGTGTCGTAAATTCATTTGAACGCGCCCTCAAACGAACCTGCCTGCCCGTCAATGCCGCTGAAAGACCCGTAGTAAGTGCCCCAAGAAGAACCTGAAAACCTATCGCAATGTTCAACGCATAGCTGGTCCACTTTGCTTCGGAAGGAACATTATCAGAACATTGTCAGAAACGAGGCAAACTATAATTACATGATCCGATATCAAGCAGAAGAGATTAACTTTCACTAACCTTTTATGGCGTATTGGGCCCTTTCCTTCTCTGCATTAAAAATAGTAGGTTCGAGTCGCTCTCCAATGGTGCGTCGCTGGAACTTGAAGGTCATGTTGAGGATCAAGTGCCAGCAAGAAGTGCGAAGTAGCACAAACTTTTGGTTTCTCCTCGACCGGTACTATCCAATCTAAGCCAGAGTTGGCACGGGCCATAACTGTGGTGCGCCGCGACGGACCACGCACCATGTGTCCGTTGCTGTTCCTTACAGTTGCAAGCGTCTGAGGGGTAGGCTCAGAACCTGGATTTGGATCATTGCGACCACGAGCTGGTGAATGTCCCTCTGAATCCGCGAGAAGGGGCTTCTCGATTGTCGACTGTGAGGGTGGACGGGCTCCGCTTTCTACGCGTTCCCCTAATGGCAAGTGTTGCTCCTGGATTCGGGGCTGACCTGATGGCGAGGGCTGCCCAGTGGAAGCGGAAGGCAAGTCCTGATGGGTATCCATAGTGCTCTCACGTGGATGCCAGAAGTGAGCAAAACTTTTATACCGAGCATCCACGCCTATTAGGGTCAGCTTCGGTTATGATACAATGGTTTTTAAGTTTTAATTTGCTGTACGATCTTGCTCGGTTCGCTGGGCTTCGCTGTTTCGAAATTAGGTACCCACCGGCTAATAGCTTTCGTGAACCGTCCGATTGCTTGACCAGTAGCAGCAAGCTGCGGTAAACCATCATGATGGAAGTAAGCAAGGAACGCGCATGGAACCAGGCTGGCACCGGGACCAGAATAACCGACCGAAACTCTCACCCAATCACAGTCTGGGGCACTGAAGTTTGGCATCAAGGAGAGTATCCATGATCTACATCTGACCCTCGAGTGTATGGGGGAAAGTATAGCGAGTACGTTGCTCAATGCTGGACAAGGAAGATTAGTAACATGATGACATGTCAATTACGCGTGGGTGGAATGGGCAAATCTTCCATTTTACTGCACGTTGGACCACGCACGCTCAGATATGAGGGAAATCATAGATTCACGGCAGCTTGTTGAAGCATGACTCCTATCGAACATACGTTTGAGAAGCTTATGGCGACGAGCATCGAATGTTGCCAAATGCTTATTGTCAATGCATCAAGCATCTGAGGGAGGCCCAGCTGAGTCAGTTTACGTTCACACTTTTAAGCTCTCTTCAGCTTAGTAAAGGTACTTACGTAAGCGATGTTACGCGCTCGGCTGACACTCGGCTGAGCAGTTTGAACGTTTAATGCATATGACATCATTCCCTACTCCCTTCTATTTTTAGGATTCTCATCCGTACAATCAAACCAAACGATCGTGGTCATGATGGTTTCAAAGCGCAAAGCACAACCTGCTACTCTTTCGCAGAATGAGTCCCCCAATATTGATAACGCGTACATAGGCGCTAGTACTGCAAGATCAGAGTAAGATACGGACATCTGGGACGAGGACGAAGAGGCCTCTGGACTTGGTGGCAGCGAATAACCAGTGGCAAAGAAAATCAAGGTGAGCGCCAGCCACGTTGTCCCTGAAATGAACAAGGTGGTTGAGATTTCCCTTAGACATCTCCGTCTCGCTTTAACGAGCTGAAGACTTTCAATGGGCAAGTCTACCTGGCATGGCTATCTATTGGGGAAGCGCATATCGGTAGTAGAGAAAGAAAGAATTCGACTTGTGGAAGGTATGAACCTTGTCGTCTGAGCCCAGTACACATACATCTTTATTAAGTTTGAAGCCAAGAAGTACAGAACCTGCAATGCTCCCATACGTTCTGGAGCTTCTGTTGTAGTATCACTGGCTCATTAGTGAGATAACACCATGGCAACTATAATGCACCACTCACCATCTTCACAAGTTGCTCACCAGATAAACGGCTGCATCCCACTCTCATTTATTAATAAGTGTCTAAATGTAATCGTGCGTATGTTGTCAAAGAGGATGCTAATACCTATTCAAGGAGAATGGAAAGGACGCAAGTACGAGGTTTGCATCTGTGCTTATTGCCGTCCAGCAGTTGATGACCACTTGTATTCCAGTTGGCCCATAAATCAGTCGGGTCGAATTCCTGGAGTATAAACACCGTCAAAGGACAGCGAAAGCGCGAAGTACAGCCCCTTGAAGACTCGGAGTCGCGTGTCCTCGGTCTATCACCTGTTGTACCATCCAAGAAGGTAGGGGAATGACCGACCGCGACTCGTTCGTGGTACGTCATACGCGACAACTTTAGGTAGCACCCAAAAAGACGAGGGACCTAGGTCAGCAGACTCTAGATCATGTTTTTGGAGGTGGTTTCCCAAAACTTCAGAGTAACCCGAAGAGTGAAAAATTAAAGGGTAAAGCAACTTCCTTGAAAGACGCTGATTGCACTTGAATTGCTGTTCGTAGCACTCGTATCTGACGCTCTTCTCAGAACGTACCAATACAATCGGCGTTCACGCAAAACAAGGATCGTTAGTCCTTGCCTGCATTCATCAATTGCTCCATGATGATGCTCAACTAGCACGAGGAACTGTCACTGCGGAAGCGATGGGCCCGCTCCTGTCAGTAGTAATATGCCTGACTCAAATCCATCTCAATCCCTGTTCCATACCTCAATTGGCTGATATCGTCGTCAAGAGAAACAAGCTGCGTGCACAGTCCTGTTTCACTGCCTCCGAGAAGCTGGGAAACCTTGAAGTTGGACTCAGCTTCTTCTGTCATGGTAGTTGATTGTCAACCAATTCCATTGGTAAATCACTTTTTCGGCGGCCGGCTCTGTAGGCTCTGTGGAGCACTATGAGGATCTGTAAAAAGGGGACTAAACTGTACAGAGCCCACAGAGCCAGTGTTTTACTGATGTCGGCCATCATTCGAATCAAGATATCGTGATATTTCGCATGTGTGTCAGCATTGGGAAGCAATGTAGTGATGGAAGGCCAACTATTCTTTCAAGAAGTATAGCAGATATGAAGTGAGGCATGTGGGATTCCTGTTGAACTATGAGCATAACGATTATAGCATATATTACGATATTCCCGAAAAATGGAACATAATTACAATATTGTATTAGTCTCCACAGCGACTCTTCTATGGTGAAATATGATGCTCCACAACTTATCATATCTCACACTATGTCAACGATTTTGGTCATAGCAAGTTTTCACTGGGGATCACCAATGAGTTGCTCCTAGCATCGTGAGCTCGTGATACCGAACTGTGCTGGAAGTCTCCATATCAACAATAATACTGAAGAAGCTGTCACTGAAACACCGCTGGATTCATGGGCTGCACAAAAGGTGTGCAAAATTCAAATCGATCTATACTTTCGTTACTAATCAACATCTGAAACAGAAAGACCCGGATTATGTAACCACCTACTGGTCTATTTCTATGCAGTGTCCTCGCTTCTCGGAAGGCAGCGTTAGTTTCTCTCAGTCAAAATCATACTGAGTGAATCTCGATGATCACAGAAGTCGCAGCAGTAGAACAGCAAAAATGTATAATTGACCCTGCGGCAAAAACTCATTTCCCCGTTTCTGGATTGAACGGCGTCACAGCTGGATGTGAAATACCTTGAAATACTCGGGCGCGTCATTTTGAGAATTTCTGTTTTCAAGGAGCACTATTGAGGTGCGACGTTCGCATGTGTGTCGGCATTGGGAAGTAGTGATGGAAGGCCAACTATTCTTTCGAGAAGTATAACAGATATGAAACAAGGTATATGAAATTCCTGGAGATGCTCGTAGAAGGGTTCAATTTTTTTATCGATACTGAAGTACGTACGAGGGTACCCGATCGGCGATGTCCATGACATCCATCTGTAGGATAGACAGGCCGCCTAGGCTAAGGATGGATTCGAAACAACCGCCTCGGAGAAAAGCTAGAATGAAAACTATTCCATTAATGGGTCTGTATGGTCTACGACGAGCGCGTGTGCGTCATCGTTGCATTGCAATGGGTGATCATGAGGTGGGGAATCCTGGTATAGACGTGGTGAACACTGGTGAACGATGAGAGCAGACAATTATCGGCAAGTGCCGAGGCTATTTATTCTCTGGTTTAAACGAACAAAATATCTTTAACTCAGCGCGAAACACGAGCCGCGGAGTTGGAAATCCAGTCAATCATTAATCATTAAACTACTCGGTACCTGCGGCTGAACCTTAAGCTTTCATTTTCAAGTTTTCGTGTATATACCTTGGATCTCACTTGAAGGAAAAATGGTAGCGTAACCTCATCTAACAAATTCCTATGACATCAGCTGACTTGACTTTTGCTGTTAGCTCGCTTTAGCGCATCATTTTGATCATGCCGTAGCACTCCACTGTCCTCCATCAAGTTTCACCGTTTCTGATCAGTCGGAAACCAAATGCATGAGAAAGCGCCTCCGCAGTCTGCTACTACTTGCCGTGATTTTTCACCGCTCTCGTGGCATAATCCTGTGGCTTGAATGTTGGTATGCATTTTCAATAAATTGCCGACGCACGCCGACGTCTGGTATAAAGAGGTAGACGAAATGTTTAAACCAAAATCATCATCATCATTATCTGCCTCCAATCTCGTCTGATAATCACTTATTACTACAATGATTGCTCTATCTGCTTTGGTTCTCGCTGCTATCGCGACCTTGACTCAAGCCCAGTCTTTGAACGTGGTCAACTCTTGCAGCGAAGCTGTTTTCTTGTACACGCAGACTAGCTTTGGTACCGTGAACAACAATATCAACGTCGCCGCAGGACAGAGCGCAAACCTAGGCATCAGCTCTAACTGGGACGGCGCTGTCAACGTCGGTAAGTATGCAATTGCCCTCTTTAGATTCTGTCTGATTGTGCCACCAGGTACTGGCTGTAGCGGTTCTTCATGTACCACTGGTGGCCCCACCTGGGACGGTGTCACTCCCTTCAGCAGGGCCGAATTCAATTTTGTGAGTCTCAACCACTGTGGTATTTGAATGTCGGACTCAAAGAGCGTAGTACGCAATCCCCGGGCAAGTAACATACGACATCTCGCTCATTTACGGCTATAATGTCGGAATGAAGATTTCCTCCGCTGATGCTAGCTGCGATGCTTTCGCTTGTACCATCTCATCCGGCTGTGTAAGTTATTAATCCGTGTCGTCGTTACACATCCTCATATTGGCCTTAGCCCGTCCCAGGTCCTGGGACCGACACATGCTACTCCCCGTGCTGCTCCTCTGCAGGCGCGTGCGCTGGTGGTGCACTCCCTGCTGGTGGAGGAGGCTGCGTTAACAATGCTGGCCCTGGCCCCAACAGCCCTTTCTACTATAACACTTGTCCTAATGCCTACGCGTTCCCTGACAATGACGGCGCCGGTATGTATTCCCTACTGCATCAGTATGACGGAATACTGATTATCGTTCAGGTGGCTACACCCCGGCTGATTTTGTCGATTACACTTGCGGCAACACTGACATCACCCTCACTCTGTGCCCTGGCACGACGTCTCACTACTAGATGGAAAGACCACACTATTAGAACTAGAATATTCGTTCGATACAACATGGACTTTAGCGCTAGACTTACCTGCAGTCACCTGCGGGTAACATAGATACTCTTTGAATATATGTAGTTTTTTATGCGAGAATTTGTATGACAAGGTCGTCCAGATCCCATCCCCAGCATCACACACGATGGCACGCATGACTACTGAAGCAGTGAATCCACGACTTAGTTATATCGAGGTCAGCGCCCGCCGAAGGCTAGCTAAGCAAAATCCTGACCATGGGGTGATCGAAAAAAAATCAGCTAAGATGTGCATATTGCGCAAGTTGACCTGCGGGGCGTCTCAAAGGCGTCAAGCGTTAGCTTTTGTCTGTAGACTGTGCCCCTGTACGGGATTGTTTATTTAAGTATTTATGATATCATGGGCTCGTATCATTATAACACAATGATAGGAAGTGTGGGCTGAACAGACTTTGTGATTTGACCCTTGGCGCGTTGCATTTTGCGTACAGAGATAGAAAATGGGATGGATCAAAAACTTCCCAAGGTTAAAACAAACCAAGGGATTGACTTCCTGTATAGCGTAGTGTTTCTTCGCAACTTACCAATCTACCAGTAACATCATCCTGCACGGAAACGCCTCATATCTAGACCCGCAGCTGCAGACTCTACTTCTTTGTCGTAGGTCCGAAATTGAATGAATTATGAGAAGATATGCCCGTGTCAGGAAGCGCCCCCGCCTTCGTAAAAAGGATAAGACGATTCTGCTTCAAGGGGTTTGCCTATTTTCGTGTTAACATGAACCAAATAGGAGAGCATCAATCCATGACCTCCATATGGCCAGTGGCTAGCCGTTCGCCATATATATAGCTCTGGTAGTGAAGACAGACTCCTTTGTGATGTGGCTCGGAAACCGCCGAATTCAAACACCGCTTAGCTAATACTATTTCTTTTGTAGAGGACAACAACTTGAAACGCTACTTTCATCTGTCTAAATAAACCAAGTACTCTATGGCTCCCATCAAGTCTGACAGACAGAAGAAACCTTATGCTGTAAGTTTTGATTTTGTGGCAAGCATATCCTGGCTAATTCTCCGCAGCGTCCCCGTGCATCTGACAGCCATTGGGTCCACGACCGAGCTCCTCTACAAACAACAAAGGCAAAAGCACCAGCTAACATTGCTCCAAACGCAAAGCTCATCGTATCTAACCTGCACTACGAGATTACGCCTAAAGACTTGGTGGTAAGTCTTCTACTCCATAGGTGGCTAGAATGTAGGCTTACATCCTCCTTTTATTTTCTTCAGTCCATCTTCGGACAAGTAGGCACGCTCGTTCGCGAGCCATTGATCAGGGTACGATGATTCCGAATTCGAATACACCTATCTCCTCCCCGGGGGGTTTTTTTCCGCTCGCATGGACCGGACAATGATTGTGGATGACCCGGCTCGCTTTCGCTTCTGGCTTCTCGCTCATATACTGAAGATGACAACGAAACTGAACCTGAAATCCGCTTTTTAAAGTACGACCGTAGTGGGCGCTCATCTGGTGTGGGGATCGTGTCGTTCGAGACGCCCTCGCAGGCGGCTCAGGCCAAGACACAGTTTAATGGTAAAATTGCTAAAGGTATGGGTTCGAGTCCACGAGTGTTTGCATGTCCCAATCATTTGTTAGGACAACCTATGGAAATCGCATTCGACACCGCACCGCCACGCGTTCGGTCAACCAGTATGCCTGGATTGTCGACATCCTCGCTCTTAAGCAGGATTGAACGACCTTCGTTGGCAGAGCGTTTGAGTGGCGGTGATGAACCGAAACGTCAGGGAGGGTGAGGAGCAAAATTTTCTTTAACATTAGTTTAATTGTAACCATTGTGTCAGCGCCGGACCGGTGCGCACACGCACATCGAGATCCACAAGAGCTGCCCCGTCAGCGAAGACAAAGGCTCCAAAGCCTACGCGATCCAAAGCACCAACGGCGGAACAGCTTGATCGAGAACTTGATGTTTTCATGGGTGATGACAAAAGTGGTGCGACTAATGGAGTCAATAAGCCGAACATTGCTGCTGAAGATGTAGAGATGGCGTAATTTGTTGGGTTTTTTCGTGAGTGTCTATGTATGAATGTATGCTATTATATCATGTTAGTAGTCTTTAGTTACACGTTTGCGAGGGTCTTGTTCTCCACTATTCATGCAGGGTTACAGATAACTTGAAAGGTACAATTGATGCCCACGCCCATCGGTCCAAATCAATCATACTGAGGATTCCTTTCAATAAGGTAGACAGCATGCGATTTCGACGAACGTCACGTGATGTGACAGAGGTGTGACACTACGAGAACTTTCATCTCACACTTCCAAACAGTCTCGACAAAGCTTATATAATCCTCCCCCGCCAAAAGTGTAACAAATGGACTGTAAATACTACTGCTAACCACGCTGATGTGCTACAGAAAAAGTAAGACTCAAGTACGATGGATAGCATCATGCATGTTATTATTTGAGTTGTATGGTAATTTAAGAGAGCCGTGATGAATGTCGGTAGTCTTTTTGAAAAGTTTCGGTAAATATAATTATATTTTAAGGCACTTAGCACTGCACCCAGGCGACTTGCCTTTTTTGTTGAGATAAGAGTTAACTAGTGACGTCGTCACGGCTAGTCACACAATGTCATGGGCTGTCACCTTGGTTGAGACTGTTTGAGCCCTATCTTACAAAAATTGAAATTACTCATTTTCTACTTCACTTCACTTGATTCTAATCAACGGAAAATGTAGAGAACACTGCTACTGAATAAATTGATTGACACTTTGTCGGAGAAGACTCTTGATCATTTATAATTGCATTTTTTGTGTTTTGTCACGATTTCATCACACTTATCACGTGAGGTTCGTCGAAATCGCACGTCGTCTAAGTTACCTTAGCTCACGGTATGCAAATTGAATTGGCGTCGAGTAAGTTAAGCTGTAGCCCTGTCATAATCGCTCGCAGCAAGGACAGCGTGCAGGGTGCTGCTTCTTCCTTGAAAGTGACTTGCGGGTGATGACGATGATGTCCAACTTACTGGTAGAATAACTAACTGGTGTGCATCAGGCATTAACGTCCACACATACGAGTGTCACGGCTGTAGTAGGATATGTAAATATAAGTACAAGGTGAATGTTTGAATACATCATGTATCTTGTTTAATGGCATTTATCGCTGTAATTTTACTACGTTCATCGTCGACTCGAGCACGTACCGCTGCGGATTGCTCTTCCGTGAGTAACACTATGTCATGTTGCAATAACTTGAATGAACCACCACGAGGGAATCCGAGTCTACGAGCTTCCTCGTCGTCTGCGACGTCCTTTAAGCTCTGTTAAGAAGAGGATGGTCAAAATAGCAGCCTCGACTGGAAGTAATCTTAGGGGGGCTGAGACATACCACTACCAAGGATTTCTTGACACCAAACACGCAGTCACTCTTTATATAGTCGCAGCCTTCGGGATATAATGCCGTGATAAGCTTGTGGAAACCAGGAGCTTCAACTGTCATGTGCAGGTGATTTGGCCGCATGTTATGCCGACCGAGAAGGCAAAGAAGTTCTCCAACAGGACCCTTTCAGATACAAAATGTTTCCAGGCATGATCACAGACAGGGTCTAGAAATATCGACTTACGTCTCCAGGAACTGGGTACGGCACTGGCACAACAGCACGATAGCCAAATCTGCCGTTTTCGTCGGAGTGTAAGCGCCCCCTGCAGTCGGGGTGCGAGCGGTCTGCATATTGTGTATCATAAAACCCTGGCGTATGACCTTAGGTTTAATATGCGCCATGAGATTAGAACCGGAACTAACCATCTGCATCCGTCTCCCAAGTCTCAATGACGGCATTCGAGACTGGCTCCCCTTCCGTCGTCAAGATCCGGCCCTCGACGTACATGTAATCACCCTTTCCTTCAGAGGCGATTGATTCACCGAAATCGACTGCGACGCCATGTTTAGTCAGGATGTCTACTGAAATCACTTGCAACTCACGCTCAGCAGCATCATCTGTGAAAAATGGGCCTAGGACGGTGCTCTCGGTTGCTCCTTCCACAACGGGGTTATTTAACGCGCTGACGAGAGCAGAAACGCCCAGGACGTCTGATAACAGAATGGTTTCCTGGCGGATTGGTGTGCACTTCTGTCCTGTGCGCGTCAAAAAGTCGATGGCCGCCATCCACTCGTCTGTGCTTAGACTAAGGATATCCACATTACGGTTCAAAAAGTAAAAGTCAGTAGGGAATGAACGTGCCTGGTCTCATTGATGAACTGGTGTAAGTGCTTGACGAGCGCCTTGAAGATGAGCTTGTGCCGTCTGCAACACAAGTACTCTATATGTATTCCTGTCAGGGGGACGGTGAGACGTACGGATTGGGTGTTTGGTCCAACAGCTTCTGGGTGTTGGCAGTAATTATTTCTGGTCTGTCAGGTAGCTAGTGAATTGTCAGACAACAAAATCAAGCGAGTTAGGGGACTTACAGGCAAGTCAAAGCTTGGAGGAGGAATGCCATTTGAGAGAGCCTTGGCTGGTGGTGCGCTTTCGAGGTCTGACATGATGAACGTCAAGGAAGGATCAAAGTTGGAGTAACGGCTGCTCCGAGCTGTCGCATCAGTTTATATATACTACTTGAGCTACTAAATCATTAGCCAAAATGGTTATTATACATAACAGGCGCTTACATAATTACGGGGGGGAGGATAGCCCTCACACCATTTTGAAATTTGTGGTATGATCCGATCATCCTGAAAGTGTAGTCCAGACTCCCCCTCCTGCTGTCTTGAAGGATCACCACTCTGCTTGTTCATTTTGGCGCATCAATGCTCCCAGGCCATTTGTCTAACGTTCAACGTTGAATTGTCGTTCGTTCATGACAAAAACCGTTCACAACAATTGCAACGAACTATCATGCAAGCGAGCTCTATTATCGTGGTGCAGCGAGGCATGGCCTAGCACACGAGTTGCCGAGAAAGTTGAGTATATACAGAAACACCGCATCAAGTAGTCGTAGTACTATGTCCTTGTGCCTCGGGCAAGGATTACTTTCATATCCGGTGACGTTTCGTCTATGCTGCAGGGTGGCTCTCACTGCTGGTCCAATGGCATTATCATTTTTTTGTTTCAGGATGTGTAGGCAAGGCAATAATCGCATACTAGCTCATCACATACTGGCAACTGTGCGACAGGGTCGAGCAATCTGTATTCCAGTTGATGTTGCCTATTCTATCTTGCGTTTATTTGAGACCATTATGGTGAGCACAGTCGAAACACTACGGCATGCCGACAGTTGACCGAATGCCCGACCTAGGGTCTGTTAAGAACTTCTCTTTCAAGTGAAACCATGATGCATGATGCGCGAGGCATCCTGCTTCATCCAGAGTGAACTTATCGTGAGTAAAATCTAGAATGACTGTTGATCAAGCCTTTTGAGTGATATTCCGGTTTAGGATCGAGAAATGGTTCGTGTATGGGTATCGGAGCAGATGGCCTTATCGACCAGTACGTTGCGTTCAAGGGAATAGTCCAAATGGAGCGATCTTAACCCCTTATTGCAAGCGTGTTGCTGCAAATGGAAGATACGTACGATGGTCGTACGTAAAACGATTACTTCAATCGTAGAAGCAGAAATTGGCAGAATATAATGGGAATGGCACTGGCAGGAGAGTTTGGCGTATTTTTCAGCCTATCTAGCGCTAGTAGCGTTGCGTTCTGTAATAAATGTCAAGCTAAATCGCAATTAGCGATAGTCCAAATGGAACAATCTTTTACGCTTAAACTTATTTGCTCCAGGAGCCGTTTGAAATGGAATTCAGACATCACTACGTCAGTTCTGTGATTGATGTCTACCGGCACTGAGCTCGACACTTAGTACTAATACTGCACAGACTCGGTAAATTGGCACACCTCATATGTTTTCATGCATGACATAAAGACTAGTTACAGTTTTTTGGTACATTTCTCTCCCGGAACTGGCGCATAATTCATAAGTTCATCAATCAAAAGATACAAAACCACCTAGTCAAGGGTCAGTACCAGTCAGCAGGGGTCACTATGGATCTGTGACGTGGTGGGAAAGAGCCAGAGATGAACATTTGACAGTGGCGGCCAAGTGGCGCTTTCCTGGCCAGCCCATCAACTGCCACAAACGCTACCCTATAATCGCAAGCTTCGATGCCATTAAACCTTTGCGGTCACTTTGCAGTGTTGGTACGACCGAGGCTTGAACGTGGTAGGTGCTACTGTCAAAACTTCCACATTTGTCACTAACGAGTAAACGCCGTAAGTACTATTGTTACATGATAAACACAAGAACTACAGTTATGATCATGAAGGAATATCGCTCATAATTTGATTTGAGCAAACTCAGTCAAGAATTTCTCTTGCGCTTCAACCACAACCTTGACGTGCTCACTTGAAAGTGGTTCATCCCTGAATCTATATAAGTACAGAGGCATATGTCAAGGAAGGATATGACATACGATGACATGGCCAACGCTTGCGCGGTTCGGACAAGATTCTTGATAGTGCGTCCTAAAGATTGGGAACTAGGTAAAGGGGAAGGCTGAAGCACGAAAATCATGTCATACCGTTGAAAGGTTTCTTAGACAGTTCCTTCAGGTCGGAAAGCGAAACATAGCACTGCGGTTCTTGCCCTTCCAGTCTGACAAACTCGTCCGGGCTTTGCCGTCCATCTGCAGGACGTCCACTGCCGCCCCACAATTCGCACCCAGCCAGCTCGAAGAAGTTTCGCCAGATGGTCAAACGGGCATCAGCATCCAGCTCCGGGTACTTAACGGCTTTAGCATACGTTAGTTTATGGATGAATTTTGATGAAGGAAATAGTCACCTATGGAGAAACGCGATAAGAAAGCTTCGTCAAAGGCTTGGATACGATTGGTAGTCAAGAAAAGGACGCCACGATGGTATTCGAGAACGCGAAGAGCAACAGAAACGAGAGCATTCCGTTCCAGCTTGAAGAGCATTCAGAATAAGCATAATGATTCGTACAAGTTGATCAAGGTCCTGAATAACTGACCTCATGAAGACTCCTCTGCTCCAGGAATACCTAAGATAAAATGAGCATGGAGCACAGACATCGAAAGCTGGAACTAATTCACATCGGCTTCGTCGATGAGGACAACTGCGTCCCATGTCGTTGCAAGCTATAATGGCGTCATGGTCACTATGAGCGGCTAGTAAAGATTCTGGCTTGCGAACCCTAAGAATATCACCAAGCTTCTTCTCTAACGTAGCTGGTGTGGTCGAGAGTTCAAGGGAACTGAGAACATAGAGTGGTCGTTTCAGATGTTCGGCCACAGCTTCTGCGGTCAGGGTTTTGCCTGTCCCAGGCGGACCGTGCAGAAGCGCGATCTGAAAACGCGTTGGTGACTCCAGAATCATCCTGGAATTAAAATAAAATGTCCTCACCAATCCTCCACCTTTCCCAGTAATGACGTCGGAGAAAACTTCACGAGACGTGTTGGACATCGTTGTGACATCGACCAACCCTCTGATAAGAGCCTAATCACATATTAGTCAGAAACTCACTTCCGGAAGGTAGATGTTCTAACCTTTGTTGCTTTATTAAGGACAAGATGGTCCCAAGCATCTTTATCGAAATGGATCTCCTCAAGGTTACGAACGTCAAATATCTCCCAATCCTGATGTGACGGTGGTGAGCATGAGGGCTTGATCGGATTATCATCTGGTTGATAAATACCTTGCGTCGGATATCAAACCCAAACACGTTCAATGGCAAGAGGTCCAGTTGGTCTTCCGTGATCTGGCTGATTTCACTATGTATGTCGTTCACGAGTAGAACTGGAGATAAGGAGATAATACATACATAGGCTCGGGACATACATTCCAAAGATCGTCATCACTTATAGATAATTTCATGAATGACGCAAGCTCAGCAACGAGATGGCACTTACGGGTATGGGGAACCAGGGCGAGAATCACGTGCGTCGTGATATCTACGTGGTGGTGGTGGTGGTGGCGGCGGCGGCGAAGGGTAGCATCCACCTGGAGGTGGAGGATAGTATTGTCCACTAGGCTTGGCGTTAGCGTATCGACCACGACATCAAGATGGGAGGGCATTACTGTTGAGGTACTACCATCTCTCTTTCATCATAACCCTTTCGATCAATGATGACGCGGCGCTGGACAACCTTGTTAAGCTTTATAAATGAGAAGAACGAAAAAGCTTACACCATTACCTTCGGAGTCACGAGTCAGCCAAGAATAAGAGGATCACCAAACAGATACGCACAGGACTTAAAATGGACACCCGAGACAGCGGTATATAACCGGCCACGCTCTGAAGAAACGAATAAGTAGTATGTTCGTGCTTCATCGTTCATGATCAAAAAGACGCACCAGTGAGTTCTTTGTGCACGTCATCTGACATGATTTTGCACGAAAGATCAGATAGCGCCATTGTCCCCTAGAATCCCACCGGTGAATAGCTGTGGTAATAACCAAGAACTTCCAGCTCACAGGATAGTATTGAATGTTAACGCTTCTACGTTCCCGGGCGTAACCATAACCATCCCACACCATACCGTAGCCTTTAAGGGAAAAGGATCTAAAAGTTCAAGTCGCGTCAATTCTATTTTGAAAAAGGACATCGGGAGAGATGCCATACCCAAAAGACGAGTTCTTCTTGGTTTCATCCAATACGAGGGCCATCTAACTAGTGTAAATCTCACAGTACACCTGCCGAAAAACGGTGCGACTGACCTTGTTTCCCAAGCAATTATAATAGTATTTCTCTCCTTTCTTGAAGTAGTAGCTGAGAAGATCAAATGAAAGGTGGCCGTAAGACAGCTGTAGCTCTAAACGGTCGGATCTAACAAGGTGGAGATGAATATTTATTTGATTTCGCCAGTGCAGAATTACTCACATGGGCTTGAACTCCTCCTCGACCAGAGGTATCAGAACGTCTAAGTGATCAGCAAGATCTTTGAGGTACTGCCGGGCGTCTTGTTCGGTCTTCTGGGCTGAAGTGGAACGTCAGCCGATGGCCAACGAGAGGACCAGTAATGCAAATATACATACAGGACAGCGAGTCCAAGCGGCCAAGTTCTTGTGCCTTTGCCTTCAACTCCTTCCCGGACAGGGTACACAAGGCTGAGCGCGCATCCGAACAGTGGGCCTTGAGGTCATCGAGCTTGAATACCAGGTGAGTAAGAGGCGACTCTGGATCCGGATTGAAAAATTCTCCGCCAATAGCCATGCTAAGAAGATGGGATAAGGACATCGCAGATAGAATACGCAGAAACTACAAACCGCAGGAAGTCAATCAAGGTATTGCTGAAATGATTGAAGACTAGATCGGGTTCTTCTGTAAGGAGGTAAGCAAGAGAACCGGAGTTGATAGACTAGATATCCTACCATCCCGGTCATGGTAACGAATGTCAAGGTAAAAGTAGTTCTCTACGTCCTCACGAGGTTCTGTGGACTGAACAGATGATGGGTCGTACGGTTGCCAAGCATACTGAACGGGTGGAGCACCCCACTCTGGCGCTACAGGTCCTCCAGTTAAGTAGTCTGGCTTAACTGGAGCCCATATCTGCCAACGTCGCACGTAATGGTGTCCTCGCTGCTCCGTTCGGTTCGGCAATGGGGGCTCAAGTACGTTCTCCTGTGATAAACCTCAGAAATAAAGCTCACAAGTTGTTGATTGAACATACTGCTAATGCTCCAGGAATTACCGGCTCGACTAGCGACATCTTGCTGTTACAGTGTAAGTTCGCTGTGGGTACAGTGGGCGAAAGGATGAAGAGGGTAATTAGGAGACGTTCTGATGGCCGTTTTATAGCCTCGAGATTATCTCTCGCACGAGTAACGCACGAGGCGTGAAGAGACGCCCAAAAGTCGGTGATTGTTGATTACCCTTCACACTGGAAGTCCCCATATCAGGCTGGCGCCGTGCGGCATGATACAATCAGACTTGATGGCGTGTCATTAGGACAGGGTCCAATAGACGCTGCGCTGAGATGCGGACTTGGGTATTAATACCTGGTGCATCATAGACAGATTGTATACGTATTCAAGTGCGCTTTCCACTTCAAACCGCGACGCAGCTAAAAACAAATCATCGCGAACTGTAGGTACCTCTTGACAAGGCGCGGAGCTGATGTTATGGAAATTATGCAGTAAGCTTGAGGACTAGAACTAGCGCTAGCCCAGGGCTATCTTGTCGGACTATCAACGCGAACGCGGCCCCGGCGGGCCCCGGGGTGTCACGGCCGCAAGCATGGCCGCGGGCCCGCGACATGGTTCGCCGGTGTAACGGCACTGCATGCAAGGACAGTGCGAGTAATTCCAACTTCAAGCATCATGCATCATCTGACGAGTCGGGGACTATCACTGTTCGTGGTTCGTGTGGCCACCATAGTTCTAGCCCATTTCTGAAAAGGCTCACCTGATGATCTTTGAGCGGCTCGCCTGGCCATGAAGCTCACGCCGAGCCTAGTAGAAACACTGGTTTTATCGAAACCCATCCGGACTCTACTAAGTAGCTCGCGAATATTCGAATGACATGTGTCGACGCTACCATCTACGTCCCTACTTCGTTCTTTTCTCACTCAGGCTCCAGGGCTCTTTACTTAGTTGTCGGACTCATGATCAGTTTTCAAAGCGACTAAACATACTCGATGACCAACGACAATCCTCCTCAGAAGCGTTTGGGGCTGTTGAAGCGAAGATCCTCATATCACCGTTTATCAGACGAGAGTGCGGCGGGTGATACGAGGTATCAAGAACCATCAGCAAGACACTTTTTTGCTGTCACTGCTGTGGGCCCTGTAGAGAGCTGTGGAGAGCTGTGAAAACCCACAACCGTCGATCGTTCGTAATGACATCTTTACAGCAGTCCTCTCTCCTGCCATCGTAGACTCCATCTGGTGGAGCACCTCTCCGGGAAACACCCAGGAACCCTTCCGCTCGAAGTGTTGGACATTATTTCAACTCCGCACCCATGAGTTCCGGTTCCAGTGCTCGGGAATTCCATATCTGATCTCCAGGTAGGTGCAATACTGACACTTCGCATGTACTGGCTTCGGTGATTGCTGTTACAGGGCCCGTCAGCTTTAATACTGCTCCCGCTCCAGAACGAGATCCAGGCTGGTCAGGTTACCGATTTAGGCGTAGAGGTAGGTTCAACGTACCTCGGAAGTTCCTCGTGATATTTACTCAGATCCATCAGGATGAACTAATGCTATCTCCCCAACTACCACACTCCTGAAGGCCTTCGCGGAAGTAGTGGCGTTTATCTCGTGGCTGACCCTTCACGCATAGATCCATCCCTACGCGAAATTATCGATGAGTATATTTACTTCCGCGTCCAAAGTGCGCTGGTTTCTATATCCTCGATTTTGCAGTTTACTGAAATTTGCACATGTCAGATGATTTTCGATCAGGCTCACCAGGACAATACTATTCGCGAATTGTTTGAGAAGCTCTCGTAAGTCTATGATTTCATGACTGAGGATGAGAGGCTGGCCAAGATTCCATCCATGCAAACCGTCTATGTAAAGATGACGTGACAGGCACTCGAGTGCGCTCATTTTATTGCTCATTACCCAGAGAGAAAGAGTGCCTATGAGTCGAGCCCGCTGCATTGTTGCCTGACATTCAATGTTGTCCCTTTACACAGGAAAAAGACTTGGAAAGGACATCTCCAAAGAAACCGCTGCCATCATCCAGAGCTACAATAATGTTTTCGACAATTTCATAATCATGCAGGAGTTGGGAGATGCAACCGGGATAGATCCACTCGCCCTCGTTGCATTTCGTCCGGGGACGAGGGACACCCGGGAGAAACTCCAATGGGTGTCGAGGTGTGTCATGAAAAGGAATACGTTGCGTACTCGCTGTTTGGTATCTTTGGTATCAACCTACCCGTTATAGACGGTAAAAAGAAACAAAATGCACTCGGAAGGCTCCTTCAGGAGGTCATAGTTCAATCGGGTGATATTACTGCCCTCGACTGGGTCGGAAAATCATCCGAATTCAATAGCTGCCCCCCGGCTGATATCACCTCCTGCGGAGTTCCATCAGGCATGCTACTGTCTCTATCGGAAGATGAGATGCAGACATCAGTCTCGTCAGTGAGAGGCGCTGTTGGTGTAAAGCTGACATCGAGATTGTACCACAGACTGAGGCACCTGAGCGTTCCCGGATTCGCAGCTCGCTTGCATCATGTTCCCTGTAATAGAAGTCAGACGGAGGCATGGTGAAGACTCGCAGCGACATTCCACATTTTCAATCAAGGCCGACGAGCTTGAGGACCTGTTGATCACCATGGAAGTCAAGCTGATTCAATTTTCGCAGACACGTACTGCTCTACAATCAGTTTTACTTGACCTCCGTGGGATCGTTCTCTCCTCGGGCTGCCTGAGTTTACAAATTTCCCTGATTCATCCGATACGGAGAACGTGGAAGATTGGCTTCTCATCACGACTCACCTGTGGGGTCTCTTGGAGAAAACGAGCCGGTTCATTCTAAGTCTCCCTCGCGGGAGTTGTGATTGATGGTTCGCCTCGGGCAGCCTTTTAGTGCATTTTTATTAGTGAGTAGTGGACAAGAGGATTGCATCGGATCAGAATATCATTGCGCAAGTGCAAGGCATGGCTTCCATTCACGACATGTGATGGACATCAAAACGTTAAAGATATTGTAGCTGCGCATTTTTTTCGTGTTCTCCATTCTCGACAGTACCTGGATCGACAAATCATCGTATTCGTATCACATACAACAACGGCAAATTTCTGCTTTAAAAATGCTTACCTAGTCTGACAGTGGCTACTTAATAATAATTCAGATGATTCGGTGTGCTTACATCCGGTCGCGATAGATCGGTTAGCACTTGTCTACTGAGGGGAAGCTCTTGTATATATATATCACGCCCAGTGTGGTTTAAGTGGTTTAAGCTCTATGGAACATGAAAAATTCTCATTTAAATATGATGTATACTACAACAGACAAATAGATAATAAATAAATTGAATTGTTCGAACACATAGGAGCAACATACATAGGACCAACACGCAACTGATGGCCCTAGATCGAGGCCCCAACCCCAAAGTACCTAGTTATTAATGGTAAAACTCAACGTCCAGGTAATACGATCTTGCATCAAAACCGAACAGGTTTGCGGTCTACATCGTGGCCAGCTGTCGAATAACTAGGCCGATGGGGGGCATACCTCTCCAGGTCAACATCCGACGTGTGTGTGAAGGTCTCCATCTGTGATTATCGATCAGGGGGGAGGGGGAAACTATTGTATGCGCTGATTCCCACCTCAACGTGGATGCCCGCGTCATTTGATCCGGAGGCCCTTGCGATGGTGCTCTTGAATGCAACGGCTGAATTTTTTTTAGGCACTCTGTGGAGATGCGAACGTGGTATCAGCGTCAACGTGTCCGTGGGTATAGGGTAAATACACTTACATCATCTCTGGCCCTGAAGAATGGAAGTTGGTCAATCGCCTGACGACACGACACGCCACGATCTGTATTCAATGGTAGCAAGAAGATGAGCGTAGGGGGATAATTAGCTCACTGTCGAAGCGATAGCAGCTGGTACATTGAAAATGATGCTCATCGTGGGGTTCAATTTGAGTACCATGAATATAGTGGCGATTGAGTTAGACATGAACCTGGAATGAGAAGATGTGTGCTTCTGATTCCCGCAAAATAAATATAAAAGACATACGCAATGAAGAAGTATATCAGGCCATCAGAGAACAGCATCCTGATGAGCCTAGTATGTGAGCCCTTCGTTCCGTTCCGAGCAGGTATCCAGGCGAGCTTGTATGCCGAAAGACACATGACCACCAAGTCAAAACACATCGAATACATAAAGGTAGCAGCAAGGATGGTAGTGTTGCTGTACGTGATTTGACAACCCATGCCGGGAACCCAGCTGGCACCTATGAGGACACCTGAAAATGCTTGATCAGTAAGACCCACACATCCTTGGAAAACGGAGATACC
>Ga0153976_1000006_pt1 | contig 57518 bp, 60 predicted proteins | sample TSGA060MetaG_FD_104717 | JGI IMG/M metagenome (GOLD analysis project Ga0153976, IMG submission 104717) | Attine ant fungus gardens microbial communities from Georgia, USA - TSGA060 MetaG | ecosystem: Host-associated > Fungi > Mycelium > Unclassified | place: USA: Georgia, Yuchi Wildlife... | reverse complement strand
TATTGTTGTGGACGGCTCCTGAACTGATAATCACATTTACTATGGCAGGGCATCTGTCTGGATGGGTCAAAAGGGAAGAAAAAGAGTGCGACAGTGGCAAAGAGTGCGATAGTGGCAAAGACTCCACAAATAGCCGAGAGTCGATGGATCGGGCGCTTGCAGAAGGACAGGATCCATAAACTAGCCAGAATCATCCCTCTGGATTGAGACGAATGTAGTGAGGACGGAGAGATTATTGTGTTGTGTTTGTGAAGGGCTATTTTTAGTAAACTGATTTGATTTTCCTGAATTAATCACAACTACCGTCGGAAGGACCGTCCTTCCACCTTTCGTCTACCTTGCTACAATTGAACTGCTCCTTTCCGAGCTTTTCGTTCACCTCGTTATGTCTCTCACACAACCAACGGCTCAAAGTTGTCCGACTGCTGACATCGGGCGGATGCTTTTCGATATCCTGCCCAAAGTCCTGTGCACACCATGTGCAGGGGTATAGGATAGGTAACGCACGGAGAAGCGAAAGCATGTTTGCGCGTTGCTTGGTTGTTGGTTTGTCTGGGTAGTAAGCAGCAGTTGTATGCAGGAATGCCCACGTTGCGCGGCCCAGTTGCTCAACATCTGGAGGACATCCAGGCGGGGGTTCGAGGGGAGTCTTGGTTTGAGCAGATGGAATAGAGTTGGTTTCTGTAGTTGAAGCTGTTCCGCCTGCAAGGGCAGCCGTTGCTAGTGCCTGTCCGTGGATATTACTAGCTCGACTTTTGTTGTTTCCGTCAGACTCAATGTTACCCGGTGTCTGGGGCTTCCAGTTGCGGAATGCCGTGCAGATTTTACAGGGTTTCCCGTCAGGTCCCAACACCATTCCCGGTGGAAGCGGTGTTGTGTCTGTTTTGTTCCTTTGGGTCTTTTCTTCAGCCATGAAGTGAGAGTAGGTATGAGGATGGCCACGTGCCGGATATCTTTGTATGGAATGAAAATCAGCTGAAAGAGCTCGGGAGCCTCTAAATAGCTGTCGGCATCTGCTCTGAACAATGCTGGTGCGTTGTTTCCAGAGCTGCGTTTCTTTGTCTCGAACTCTTTCTCGCCTCCGGTGTGCAATGTCCACCTCCGCAGCTCCGCTCGAACGCCCTCGGAACTGGAAAGCAGCCGCTCCGGATCTTCCCTCCACCGTCACCTTCGCCGGGCAATCCAAACTCCCAAAATTACCCGTCCCAAATTTGACTGATACTCTTAGACGACTCAAAGAGTCTTTAAAGCCGATCGCGTGGTCCAATGCGGAGTTCAAAGCCGTTGAGAAGAAGATCGACGAGTTCGGCTCCGGGAAAGGCGCTGAGCTTCAAGAGAGATTATTGAAACACAACAATCAGATTGATCACTGGCTCGAACAATGGTGGGATGATGTGGCATACCTTGGATATCGTGACTCGGTACGATGCATATCGTTCGCCTATACGGTGACCTGACGCACCAATTGGATCAGGTTATCATCAATGTATCATATTACTGTAAGCGTCGGTTTACAGCTTCCGAAGCGACATTTGATGAAATGTGAAGATGGATTCGATACACAACCTACGCATCTACCGCAGACACCTGCTGGCAGAGCAGCAACCATTGCTCGTGGCGTCATGATTTTCCGTCAAAAGCTCGAACAGGGTTTGGTCAAACCTGACGCAACCAAGGAGGGTCCTTTGTGTATGGACACCTATAGGTAAACGTCCTTCGACAGACTGAACGCTAGTAGTATCCAACTTTTCGACGATTAGATGGATGTTCGATTGTTGCCGTATCCCTGGGCTCTCAGGTTTGGATTGGAGCGTTTCATACTCCAAGGAAGGTGAAACCGGTCATACTGGACATATCGTCGTTGTCCGCAAGAATAGGTTCTGGAAGATCAATGCAACATATAATGGACGCATTCTTGGTATTGACGAATTGGAAAGGTCGGCCTCTCGTTTGTTCTTACCAAGAATTGCTAAAAATACTTGTACAGGCAATTTCAGTATATTTATGACAACACAACGGAGGAATATCCTGGCGTCGGTATTTTGACAGCCTCAAACCGCGGTATATGGGCCAAGGACTACAATGAACTTGCATCTACACCCAGGAACCGTGAAATCCTCCGTGAAATCCAATCTTCTGCATTCATCATATCTCTAGATGAATCAAGACCTTTCGAAGCTGTTCACTTTTCTCGAGCCCTTTGGCATGGTGACCTTGCCAGCGGTACTCCTCGAGGCCTTTGTAACCGTTGGTCAGATAAACCTTGCAATTTTGTTGTCTTCGACAATGCTGAGGCAGGTTTCGTTGGCGAACATTCCGTAATGGATGGTACACCTACCGTCCGCCTATGTGATGATGTTCTTGATCTCGTGTATGATCCTAAATTTGATCGTGGTGCGAACGCCATTGAAGGTTTCATTCCTGAACCTCTCGATTTCAAACTTTCTACAGCTTCAATGGAAGCCATCGTCCAAGCTGACATTGCAGCTCACGAACTCATTGAAAGTCATACATTGAACTTCTATAGAACGTCCTACGGTAAAACTGCTATCAAGAAGTTTGGTGTATCGCCAGATTCGTGGGCTCAGCTAATCATACAGTTGGCATATAGGAGATTATTGGGCGAGAGGGAGAGGTATGGCGGGACCTATGAAGCTGCTACGACGAGGAAGTTTTACAAAGGAAGGACAGAGGCGATTCGTGTCGTGTCAAGTGAAGCTGATGAGTGGGTGAAAAGTATGGATGATAAAAATGCCAGTGATGGAGAAAGGAAGAGATTGTTTGATCTTGCGGCGAAGAAACATATCGCTCTTGCCAAAGCTGCTGGTAATGCGCAAGGTGTCGACCGTCATATGTTTGGTGAGTGTCTATGCGACCCAACTGAATTCACTGACGTATGAGTATACAGGATTGAGGCAGCTTTTGGGGCCTGGTGAGGAGGTCCCTGAACTTTACAGTGATCCTGTATACCAGAGATCGAGTTACTGGGCTTTGAGCACTTCGGCCATTTTCTCCAAGCATTTCCCTGTTTATGGCTGGGGAGAGGTTTGAAATTATCATTCGTTCTTTGAGGTCTTGCTGACAAGTGTTGCTGTTCAGGTCGTCCCGGATGGGTTTGGAGTTGCCTACATGACCGGCTTTGATAGTGAGTTCTCTATGGCCCATGGCATAAGTTGTGACTCACATGATGCCTTTATAGATTATCTACAATTTAGCATTACATCAAGGAGAGAAATGCCTAATGCGGAGTTTGTGAAGGAGATAGCCAAGGCTGCGGAAGATCTGTATGCCCTCCACGTCGGTAATCAGACTACGAAAGCCCTACTGTAGATATCTCTTATTCCAGAGGCCGGTCTTTGTTTACGAGTGTACGGCCACAATCTGGTCAGTAGAGGTGCGGTCAAAGTGGAAACACATAATCGAGGGAATTTGTTTAATGTGATCTATGAAAAGGTTTGCTCAATCTCGCGAGATAGAGATACAAAAAAACTATGCTACCTGTATTTTTTAATCAACAATTGAAAACGCGGTGTACGTACACAGTCCGCTATGCTACTTGTATCAACGAGATGCATCGCACAGGCTCGCAGAATATTCAAGAAGTTCAAACTTGGCAAGCTACTGTGATCGAACCTGGAAAAATTATCCAACAACTCTTGAGGATGTTTCAACTGGAAGAGATGCCAGGGAGTTTGAGGACGAGGTACCTGTCGTTGACTGACAATTTCATTTGATTGCAAGCTTTCTAAATGCTGCTTCGCCCTCGAGGCCGGCAGTCCAGCTCAATCACTGGTTGGAGCGGACTTTTTGCATTCGCACCAGTAACGCAGTTGGTCATTCTACCTGAGCGGCATCGAAATGGAAAAGCTATTTTCCACAGTTGATTTCGGTCACGGGGCAATCTGAGTTCATATAATACGTGAGGCTCCGAATAGTTAAACTCTGGTTATTCCCCAATTGAGGGAGTTTAAAGTAGTAATGTATCTAGATTTTGTATTTTGAACCAATGAGTACATCCCAAGGAATCAAGATGGTACTAGTCAATGCCTTTTTTCGGTCTACTAGGTGGATCTTACTTATGATGTTTATCAATAGGCCTGTCTCACTTTTTTGTTTTCCACATACGGGAAATGTTTACTGGCGGACTATAGGTATGCGATTGTTACGCCTGCTTTGGAGCTGCTTTGGAGTCGAGTAGATATTAGCCATCATAACGATGCTCTGGTCCAGCCAGCTTATTGACTTTTATCGAGTGTGGTGGAAGCGGTAATTTCGATTATGTGATCACCCTTGGATCAAGGCACTCAAATGAGGAGTATCTTGTGATGTGTGGTTGTTTCAGAAACCCCTATTTATACGAGAGGGTAGACGCGACCTGAATAAGTTTTGAATAATAACATCGGTAGGCACAGCCTCACGATTGGTAGTGATAGTTCAGGGGCTTGAGACGATATACGAAAAATTCAATGAGCAAATTCGAACTAATTTGAAGAGAGAAATTTATATCAGCCTAGCGCGTTTTCCATGCAACTGGCAATAGAGCTGCATCAATATCTGAGGGCGCCAATGATATATTGGTGAAGTATGTCAACGGTCAGATCCTCGGGCTCGTGGGGGAAGTAAAACTACAAGCTCGGTACCAAAAGGACAGCAGGATGGGATAAACGGAGATAGAAGCCCGCATAGAACACAGTTGCGTTGTGGCATTCTGGGCAAAAGTCTCTATGCAGGCTATTAGAGTGACAGATGTGTATGTGACATTTGTGACGCGGGTGAAGAGTTGGCCAATCCAAGTTTCCATCCCCTGGCACATCTTGTTCTCATACTTTTTCTTCCAACTCTTCCTACTCCTGCACCCCTCTTCGTTGTAGGGCAGATTATTTTCTGCTGGTACTGAGTCATGAGCAGAGAACATGATCTCGGACGGGCTCCGTCACCATGGAACAATGTAACGTCGCCAATGAATATCTCAGCAGCCAGTGCCGACGCCGAACAGACCCCAGGCCAGCCAACTCGATCCCAGCTACCACTTTCACTGCGTGATACTGGAAACCATCCCCCCAACACCTCCCGACCGCTGGAACGCCCAAATATTCCCACTCGATCGGCTACATATGGCTCACCGGATCCAGATCGCAATTTCTCTTGGGTTCCCCATAGCCGAAGTGAGGACCTCAATCACACCTTTTCCTCTTCGCCCCAGAGTTCACCTTACCTCACCACGTCACCGAGGCCGTCTCCGGCTTTCCTCTCCTCAGCGGGCAGCAGCAGACCATCTACACCTGGAGGCGCCCAGAACCTTAAACCGCGTTCATCTTCTGGTCATTCTGATGATTCTGATCAGCATTTGAGTATACATTCTCATGTATCTGCTTATTCCGTATCCTCATCTCAGTCCAATGCTGCCAAGCAACCGAGCGTCGCCTCCTCTACTTCAGCTAGCCTCGCCTCTTCGTAAGTTTCTGAACCATTTTTAGTTCGAGAATTTCCTGTCGTTGCATGTATTCGTCAATCTCATTCTCATAAATGATTTTCATAGAATATGTTCAGCTTGTGGGAAGGCTATGCAAGGCCAATTTGTTCGTGCACTTGGCACTGTTTTTCATTTGAATTGTTTTAAATGCATGGTACGTGTTTGAGCTCTTTGTCCTCCATGAATCCTGGCTTCATGTTATTGTAGGACTGTGGTGAGGTTGTAGCGCAGAAATTTTTCCCGATCGAAGGCGCTGAAAGCAAACAACACCCTCTTTGTGAAAGAGACTACTTCCGCAGGTTGAACCTCATATGTGCCAAGTGTGATTCGGCTCTCAGAGGCAGCTACATCACTGCCTGCAGTCAGTATTGAAATTTTACACTCAGATTTTATGTTGATTTGTTTGACATTGCTTCAGATAAGAAATTTCACGTCGATCATTTCACTTGTTCTGCGTGTCCGACACTGTTTGGCCCTCAAGACTCGTACTATGAGCACAAGGGGGACGTCTATTGTCATTTTCACTACTCCACAAGATTTGCAACAAAATGTGCAGGATGCAATAGCGCCATCCTGAAGCAATTCGTGGAGATCAATCGAAATATGCGAGACGAATGTTGGCACCCAGAATGCTATATGATTAATAAGGTGAGCTGATTGGATCTTTTATATCTTTCTGTGAGCTGTCTCGAGTTCAACATTGGCCGGAATCTAGTTTTGGAATGTCAAGGTAGCATCAAGAAGACCAATGAGCACACCTCCAATTGAGGGGGAGCTGCAAGAACCACTATATCTAGAAGAGGAACAGAGAGAAAATGCGGTCTCGTTGAGGGAGAAGCAAGTCCGAATGGAGCAGCAGGTCTACCGCATTTGGACGTACGTTCCCAGTCCTTCGCCCTCGAAATTCGTTTCTTAGCTCATCCTCCTGAAGCGTTCTATCAGCGTTCGAAGAGTCTAGTGCGGCGTGCATCTCGGATATGCTACGCCAAGTCAGCAATGGTCAATACCTAGATGCGATCCGCATGGCGGAAAAATTCATTCTCCACGTTGAAGTGTTATTCGCTACCATTGATGATCTAGAATTCCACTTTGCCCGACTCGGCATGAAAGGTTTGTGCTCACTGGTAGGAATCCATCAGAGATTCTCAAATTCTCAACAGGCATGTCCCACGTTCGCGAGGCACGCATGCTGTGCAGGAAGACTGTTGAGCTTTTCACATTACTTTCGCATACCCAAGAAACCGGTGCACGACGGATGGGAATGACGCAAGAATTGCTGGCGCTAGTCACGGGTCTTGCACATTATTTAAAGATTCTCATTAGGATTGCTTTGACGGGGGCCCTTAGGTTGGAGCGGGAACAAAGCGTACGGGAGGCAATGTCGTCTTTCTTGGACAAATTGCACCTGCTCGCCGTCCAGGGGGGGAACCCGGCTGCTCGAAGAGTGATTAAGGGTTATCACCCGGAGACACTGTCAAACTTCCAAGGTAATCACGGTACGCAAGGAGTTACATATGGATTTCGGAGTCTGGCACCGGAGAATGCTGGTGAATCTCCATTCGCATCTGCGGCCATTCGAGACAACCGTGTTTCATCCCAAAACCCACCCTCGGATTTATGTGTTAAGTGTGACAAGACGGTGGAGGAAGACTGTGTGAGACTGGGCACATATCAGCGATGGCACTCAAATTGTGTCCAATGCAATTCATGTGGCAAGACTGCATTAGTGGCTATTCCCAAGGAACAATCATCCAAAAGTGGGGACGAGCGAGATCCCAAGGATGTTCCTAATCAACCAGCTAAGCCGTCGACTGCGCGGAGACCACCCGCAAACGTTGGGATTTTTGTCCTTGATCCTGAGTCACGAGTGGAAACTCCATCCTTTGGCGAGATCCCTCAGATCATTTACTGCACGGAGCACGCAACATTGAACTGCCAAAGTGGGTTTCAGCCTGTACAACGTCTTGAACAGTATGCATTCCTGCTCAATGTTGCACTACGACGATTGTACCTACTATTGAAGAAGCAAGGTGTTGTTCCACTATCTCCTGGTAAGACCTACCGAGAACCAAATATTCGACACCTCACAGTTGAACTTTAGTCGCTTTTTCCCATGCCGAAAGTCTCTCGCCTGCCAGTGCCATGAATCCGCATCGTAATTCTGAATATCGACGAGTGAACAATGTTGAACGTAAAATCTCGGCCACAGCTCGCCTACCAAAGCGATCAACAATTATTGAAAGTCCAGCTGGTAAGATCGCCCACCCTTCGGATATTGGACAATGCGGACATCGGTCACATGAACCGACTGGCCAAAATCAGCACACTAGCGCGAACTATGCCGCCCAACCTCAACGACCACAAGTGCATCAGCTGACCCCAGAACAAGAATCCTTGCTTCCATATCATCAACCTACGCCGCCTTCTCAACATTCTACTCAATCGCCTCCTTCCCAATATGCTAAACCTAACCTTGCTAAACTTCCTATTGATCCTCAACCAGGTCAGGTCCTCAGGCCAGCCTTTGCTCGAAACAATACCGAGGTTATGATTCTGGAAGATAGCACACCAAATTCACCCACAGGAGGAGAGGAAAATCAATTTGACCCAGCAAATGAGAGCAAGGCGTTTTCGCTCGGTGATATCCATTCCATCGTGGAAGCTGTCCAGGCACGCGAGCAACATCGGTCACTCCCAAGAGAGACATCCCTGCCATATATTGCCGAGCTAAGTGCGCTAGAGTTGGCAATTGCCAAGCACTTTGCTGTACTCGCTTTGACACGGTCACCATTGAAAGATAGCTTTGATCTGGAAGAGTTGCTTGAAATGGTTGAGCCGAAGAAGAGCAACTTCTGGCAGAAGCTGTTTAGAGGCGACAAAAAAGCTCCAAAGAAAAAAAGTACGTCATGTTGTCGATTTTTTTGAAGTACCCTGACTTTGTTCAATAGTAGTCTTTGGAGAGCGACTCGAAGTGTTGGTTGAAAGGGAAGGCGTAGATTCCTTACTCGGCGCAAGTGGATCAACTCTACCGGTGCCCAGTTTCATAGACGATGTTATATCTGCAATGAGGCAGATGGGTGAGGACTTTGGACTTTTGATTTGTCTTTGACTGATTGCACCTCAGATATGTCAGTTGAGGGTATTTTCCGTAAGAATGGGAACATTAGACGTTTGAATGCTGCCATGGAAGCGATCGACAGAGACCCTTCCTCCGTTGATTTCACACAAGACAACCCTGTTCAATTGGCAGCGCTCTTGAAGAAGTTCTTAGGGGGACTTCCCGAACCTTTGATGACGTTCAAGCTTCATCGATTGTTCGTGGCTTCACAGAGTGAGCCTGGCTTTTACCATATGATTTTATTTTGGACTGACATGTCTTGGCCTAGATTTACCTTCCGATGAGGACCGCAAACGTTATCTCCATCTAATTTCCCTCATTATGCCAAAGCCACATCGAGACACTATGGAAGTCATTTTTGTCTTCCTCAAATGGGTGGCATCTTTTGCCCACATGGACTCTGAGACAGGTAACTTGATGGATCTCCCTAATCTCGCAACTGTGATTGCTCCAAGCATCATGAGAGCACGAGGCCGGGATCCGATGCGTGATGAGACGTTTGGTGCCCTCAAGGTCGTCACAAGCTTGTTGGAAAATCAAGATGAATTCTTTCTTCTACCGGCGGACATGGTTCCAGTTCTGCAAGATCAAGAATATTTTACCAACTTTATGGAGATGACTGGAAAGGAGTTCCTCAAGAAGTGTGAAACCTACATGAAAGTCAAGGGAACCGGTAAACTACCGTCTTCTAATGGACATTACAATGGTCTTCCTAATGGAAACAATCGTCATCCTTCTCCTATGATAACTTCGCCTGTCGCGGAACGCCCACCAGTCAGTATACCGTTTATCTCCGAGTCTCGAATCCGGCAGCAGACACCGTCACATCCAGTGCGGACTAACATGACTCCAAGCAACGATGTTCCTAGCTCACCGTCTCTGCCGCAGGGCATGCCGCAGAATTTACAGAGGACACCACCAATAGAGGAGTGGCACCAACCCCCACCTCGTCTCCGTGATCCAAATGCACCCTCAACTCGACCGCCATCGTTTTCGGATACTCCTCGTCCGAGCCTTGATAATGCTCAAGCGTCGTCTTTAATACTTCATTTACCCCCAGCAAATGGCTACCCTTCTGCAGTACGCCAGCGCACATAATGAACGCCTAAGCATAAGCCCACACTCGTTTATCGTCCGTCTTGTACTGTGGCTTACCTCGACTGGTGAACCTGTTCATTCACTTTTTTGGCTTGTTCCCCTGAGTGACTCTTCACTATTTGTACTTTACTCTCACCGGTCTTTTTTCATTATCACTCGGACGATTCTATTCGCGGTACTCATTATACCCACTGCATGGAGATGCACAGACGAAATATTTTTGTATCAACTGCTAACTTTTGGATTGCTGGTGAAAAGCGAATCAATATATCTCTGCGCAGGACTGAGGAGGAGTGCATACAAGATCAAATAAATGAGAGCACGTGACGTATGCTGGATAAGTGGGTTAGGGCCAAACTTCTTGCCGGAGCCTTGAGTGTGGAGGAACGTCGTTGAGACTGTCAATCACAATGGCTGCGGCTTCGGTCGATCCCCTTCAGCTGCTTCAGGCTGCGCTGACGGCTCCAGAGAATACAACAGAACAGGCTGATCTCCTTGGCTCGCTTCGTGCAATTCTTGAACAGCACGCTACACTTATTCCAATTCTCGTACACACGTTGATTCGCAAGGTTACGGATGCAGAAGACTCATTGTTGAAAAGATGGATATTTGACCTGCTGCATTTTGCGCTCGGTCGCTCGACGTTAACGATAGAGCAGCGCACTCAGAGTTCGTCACCATTTAGTTTCTGTTGTGAGCTATTGTATCAATTTTGTATTTGACAGTGGCTTTGCAGCTCCTAGATCCCCTCGTGCAATTTCTGAATGAATCTGAAGTCTACTATATTAAAATTGCTATCCAGTGTTTAACCAGCATATATCCCCTACTCTTTCGGCATCTGTGAGCCAGAGCCTTCGCCCACTCGTCATTTTAAGAGGCTCACACGACTATATCACAGGTGCATTAATCGCAGTAACCCGAACCCATGGAATACCCTCACAGCTTGCAAGAATCGGATGATTGAAATGGTGTGGTCGACAGCAGGGAATATTGGAGTGAAACTGTCGGCTTTGAAGTTCGTGCAACGCGTGGTGCTCGTCCAGACGCGCGGCGTCCAAGACCCTAGGGTAGTTATCTATAAATCATCTCTAGCGATAGAGGACTGTATACCTGAAATAATCGTGCAATTCACAGCTTCAGAAACCCAACGACCCAAACATCTCGTTTTGCCCCGGTGATCACCCCTTCATATCTGCTGCGAGACTCGAGGCGGAAGGACAAAAGTTGTTGGAAGGGTTGATCGCGACGCTGTTCTCCAGCCAGTGAGTCGAACGTTGGTTCATCGTTTCGTTCGTGGAGACTCACAAATTGGTCAAGGGATGTGGACTTGCTTACTGCTTTGCTCAACAGTTGGGCTGCCCTAGTAAAACAGCGGCCGGTCATTCTGCAGACACTAGTGCCCGCACTGAGGTCATGGACGCCAGTAGCCCTTGAAAAACTTTCTACTTTCGCTGTTCAGAGTGTGGAAAAGGCTCTCAGAATCTTACTTGTTCACATCAACCGGTGGGTTCTGCATGTTATTCTGAAGATACTTATTTAACCCCACCGTAGTAATTATGTCCCGCCCAATAGTCCTCTGAGTATGCAGTTAAATGACACATTGAACATACAAGCGCAGCGTATGGAAGCTGCGGCCCGAGATGACAGACAGCGCCGAGAAGGACGAAAACGAGCGGCGTCGGCACCTGCGGGAGAGCCCTCTGATGCAAAGCGGCCTAAAATTGACTCGGAGAGCACACTAGATATAACTTCAACACTTGCCGCGTTTGACTTTACTTCTCTTCCACCCTCCCTGATAACTGATCTCATAATTGCAAACCTTGAGGCATTCACTGAATCAGCCCTCGAGTCTCTCGTCCAACAATACCGACGAAATTATGGAACAAGCAAGATTTCCTCTCAACCTTCCCCACCTACACCTCCTACCTCTCCGTCTGCCCTGCCCCCCAAAGTGCCTACAGGACCTCGAAGCCTTATGGTTCAGCAAGCTGCGGACCGGAGTTCAACGCCACCCGCACAGACAACGCCACCAGTGGTCAAAGTCGAGGAGCCTGTTGATCCATTGCAAATGGATATCGATCAGGATGAGTTGGAGTTCGAGCCGGAAACGCTCAACGCTCAGGTAGATTGCTATATATGAGTCTGTATGTTTTATTGACAAGAACTCTCCAGCTCTCAGGAAACGAAACTGCTGTCGAGGAGGAACAGCCTACCGCTGATTTTGAGTTCGATAGCCTTCAGGCTTTTGAATTTAAACTCCCTCCACCGAAAGACTTACCAGAAGAAGATCGGATCTTGTTGATTACTGATTCAGTGGGACGTATATGGGCCGAAGCAGATGACTTACCTGTGGACTCGTTGCAAGCTGGTGGGACATCGCCCAATGAGGTGTGGATGCTATTGCTGGTACGCATGATTACGCGAGTAGCACAATTACCGGCGGATGAGAGTCTAGAAGAGGATAATAAGGAAATGACTGTCTATAACTTTTACGTCCGCCAGGACCAACTACGTCAAAAACTATGCGGATTCATTATGGCAAATTTTTCTTCAAGGTTTGGCTGAATTCTTTGGCGCTCGCTGCCGACTGATTTTGAGAATTCCAGAGCACGGCTTGCTACTACGTGGATGAACGAAGAGTGGTATAATGATCAAATACACTCAGAACAAGGCGATGGCTGGGTTCGCTATATTATCTCCTCTCTACTTCCCTTGCACTGATCCTCCGTTTAGCGCCCCAATTATGACATCTGGCTTAATCAGATTGTGGCCTCGTATCAATCGTTGCTCGATACAAAGGATCGCACTTTCTCGAGATTCATTTTGGATTTACCCACTGTACCTCCTGATGTTCTTGGGCTACTGCGAGATATGTGTGTGGATGAATCAAGGTACTTTACCCTTCAAATGTATCATTTTCAGGATTCTAATACCAGAAATCTCTTCTAGCGATAAGGTGACAATTGGGTTTATCACCCTGCGTGGCCTGGTGCTCCAACGACCGTCACTGAGAACGGAAGCGCTCAATACACTTTTGGAACTCACGACTCACCCAGGTAAGGGTATCCAACATCCAATAATCATCACGGTCAATGTCTATCCTCAGACAAAAAGACACGAGCAGCAGCGATCAATGTCGTAAAAGCTTGGGTACCTCAGCTACAACCCATGTACTCGATGATACGCGAGTTTGCTCTCCAACTATTGCGAAAGCTTCAATTCAAGCCTGCGAATGGTCACGCTCAGTCTCAGAAAGAGCAGCATCAAGGAGAGGCAGATACCCTGGATGTCATTATGAGCGACGCCACCATCTCCAAGCAGAATGGGTGCTATACTGAAGGACAATACAAGACAGAGGTAAATATCTCTGCTGCTTTAGATGGGGAGAAAGCCTCGACGGCCGAGCAAGAGGAAATAATAGAAATCAGCCAAAGCCAGGAAGATGACCTGGTACATACTCCATATCTTCCGGAGCGTATAGAGTTACCGGCCCAGAAAGCACAAGTACTCCAGCATGTGGAGCTCTTGTTCGCACTATCTGTCAAGGTTCCAGACTTTCTGGAAGAGTAAGCTCTCGTTGTTTCCTCAGTCTTTTATTCAGAACTCATAATTCTAAAGACTCTTCGATGCCTATGGTCAAATGGATATAACAGTACAAGAAGCCATCCAGAATCTCATAACTGCACTCATCAAGTCACTTGGACCCAATAACGGTAAACTGTTGACACTCTTGCGCCAGTTCCCTCGCGGAGCTGAGTCACTTGCTTTACGGGTTCTGACAATCTTCACTGAAAATGGGCGTGCAAGTGCCACACTTGTTGCTCTTGTCAAGGCACTGATCAACGAGAAAGATCTTGATGCGCGGTTCCTTATACCGATCATTGCTGAGATGGATAGGGTATGTCATTTTTGCTCGCGTGATAATGGCATAGCTGAAATCTCTATTTGGATTTCGTTCAAATAGGCGGACATTATACGCCATCTGCCTAGGATTGTTTCGATTTTGAATGGACAGGCAGAGAATAGAAACATTGTTAGGAATGTCTTCAATTCGATTGTCGCTACCTCGACGTTCGGGAGTGTAAGCTCGAATATGCCGAGAGTAAGGCAAAGCGAATTGCTCCCTCCGGATCGCTTAATGGTGTTACTACATCAATGTGAAAAGGAAATTGGGTTAAAGAGTGCAATGGAAGGTGTGTTGCAATTTACAAACTCCATCGCTGTTCTCAAGGACACGCAGCGATAAATATCTGCTTTTCAATGACGGATATCTTTCGTTCTGAGGTTCTTGGTGCGGTGATGCAACAACTCATCGATGAATCGAATTTGCCAACACTATTCCTACGGACGGTTAGTCTTCTTTTTGGAGTGAGCGTAGGCTGACCATGTTATAGGTTATTCAAGCAGTGACAACATATAAAAGCTTGGTTGGATTCGTTTCGACCACCTTGCTCTCGCGACTGATCACAAAAAAAATATGGACCAATCCTCCGCTATGGGAAGGCTTCATTTGGTGTGCAAAAGTTACGGCGCCATCGAGTATCAATGCATTGTTACAATTACCGAAGGACCAGTTGCGTGAACTCGTTGACAAGCAACCGAGCCTGAAGACGGCACTTCGAGACTATGTCACCAAGAAAGCGGGCACGAATAAAGCACGCCTTGCTGGGTTGCTGGATATTTTTGGGGAGGCGGAGGACGGGACTGGTACGCCAGCTTCCGCTGAGGGATCTCGGGCAGGATCGCCTGCACTGTCTTGAAGGGTAATTGGATGCTTATCGTGACTTTTTATTTGTGGTACATTTAGATTACACAGTTGTAATTTTAAATTGGTTATTTGACATGCTGAGGAGACTGTTTGACTGCCAGAGTCACGTTCCTAACACGCGCAGTTGTTATCCTGTCTACTACGACTGTGGCACGCTGTGTTCAACAGCTTAACCCAATTCATGTCCCAGTCGAGGAGGTCCCCAAGAAGATCTCCACGAAGGTCTTCGCGTGGTCATCGTCGCCGGCGAGGTCGGGATTCCTCCAAAGATGACGATAAAACAACGTCGCCTCGACCCTCTCCAGTTTCCTGGAATGTAGATCGAGGGAGATCGCGGGTACGACGGCCCTCCAATCCCTACTCGGAAGAGGGTCTCAGGCGGCGGTATGTATTTCCAATTAACGGGATATCACGGTGCTGATGACAGTCGTCACATTTGTAGAGGCTACCATTCGCTCTCATCTTCATATGGAAAAGTGTTTCATGTCGAGAAGCGGTGGAAGCTGGTTAGAGAGATGGGCACCGGGGCATATGGTGTTGTGATGTGCGCGTCCAATAATGCTGGCCTGTTTCAACGTGAACCCTTAAATCTTGTTCAGTGCAGCTGCTGATGACATCTCTGGAGAGACGGTTGCTATCAAGCTTGTAACCCGTGTGTTTGAAAAAGCCCAACTGGCGAAAAGAGCTCTACGAGAGATTACTCTCTTAAGACACTTCAACCACGAGAACATCACCGGCTTAATCGACGTTGATGCTATTACACCCGATTTCAACGAGATGTCAGTGACCGGCTACCCTCATACCATTCTGTCTCGCTGAATTTTCGTTGCAGCTATCTTTTCATGGAGGTAAGCCACTTCATCTCCCCCTAACTTGGCCTTCATTCACGCGATCATCTTGCAAGCCCATGGAAGGTCTGTTTGAGTGTCCACGCAGGTACTCTACCACCTAAATATTATGATCGCAATAGCCGACCTTCATCAAATCATCAAGTCTGGCCAGAGTTTAAGTAATGAACATGTGCAGTACTTCATCTACCAGATGCTACGAGGTGAATATCGACAATTCTTATGTCAAGGGTGACACTGAAGAAAGCAATCTTAGGCATGAAGTACATCCATTCCGCATCTGTCATCCACCGAGACCTCAAACCGGGAAATCTCTTGGTCAATGCCGACTGCGAACTGAAGATCTGTGATTTTGGATTGAGTCGAGGCTTTAACTCTACGCCAGACGAGAATGTCAGTCATCTGACGGAATATGTTGCAACCAGATGGTATAGGGCACCTGAAATCATGCTTGCTTTTCGGTGGGTCTTCCCGAATGATCCCTGGACGAACTAAGATCGGTTGATACGGCTCATCTCAAAGTCGCTACAACACTGCAATAGACGTGTGGTCTATTGGTTGCATTCTCGCCGAACTACTTATGGGAAAGCCTATCTTCAAGGGAAAGGAGTAAGCCACATTCACCACTCGCTTGGAATTCTCCTGACGTTGGTGAAAGCTATGGTCAGCGTTTTTGTATCTATCTCTAAAAGGCCTACCACTGAATTACAACAAAATGATCAGTTGACCAGCTCAACAAGATACTCGATGTGCTAGGTTTGCACATCAAAGTCCATCCATTTGATGTAACACTCATTCATTCACTCCAGGATCGCCTGAGGAACGTATCCTGAACAAGATAGGTAGTGATAAGGTATGGATCTGGTTTCACTTGATACCCAAATGTTGCTTATAGTTTGCAGGCGCAAGCATATGTCCGCGCCCTCCCTTTCAAGAAAACAGTCCCTTTTCGGAGACTAATGCCGATGGCGGATCCGCAAGGTAAAGGAATACTATAACTGCCCTACCAGTTGCCTGACGTAACAATAATAGCACTTGATCTACTAGCTAAGATGCTGACATTTGATCCAGCTGAACGTGTGACAGTGCTCGAAGCTCTCGAACACCCTTGGTTGTCGTCATACCACGACCCCGATGACGAACCTCTATGCCCAGAAAAATTTGATAAATGGAAGGATATTGAAAGACTCGAAACGCTAGAGCAATTCCGTGAGGCTATTTGGAACGAGATAGAAGATTATAGAAAGGAGGTCCGAGGGATGAACATTGATATGGCCGACATGACAAATCGGACCATCGACGCGGCAATCAATGCAAGTGTCCATACCTACCGTCGTAGGGAACCTGTGGTACATGAGACTTCACCTTCAGAGGTCAAGTCCCCCCAAGCCATGGCTCCGGAAACCTCACCCGAAGAACGCATCCAATTAGAAATGCAGACTTCACTCCCTACAGCAACTGCTACAACTGACAGACCTGTCCTAGTCGAGGACATGACAGCGAAAGTACCAGTAGAACACTCTCTCACAGCAGATGAATGGCTAGGAAAACGGGATAACGAAATCACCGAAGAGAACAAAGCACTTATGCCTGCGCAGCGCATGTTGACTCCGAGCCCTGAGGTCTATCGACAGCGCATGACTTCACCAACCGACCCATTAATCCAATACGCCCGTCGCCCTAGTGTCATATCCCGACAAGGATCAACATATAATTCCCCTATACCCTCATCGCAGAATTTGGCCTACTTAAGTGGCTCTGAGACTATCAGCGGACAAGGAGGCTCGTCTGTTGTAGTTCCTGGTCAAGGCTATGTCGTTCCTGTCCGCTCGCGCACGGGCTCGGCTGCAGGAGGCGGGGAGACGATCAGAAAACTGTTGCGCACGCTTTCAACAGTGTCAATTCATGAAAGTTCAGAGGGATTGGCCGGGGGCCTAACTGGGATTGCGCCTATTGGGAAGTATATTCCGGGTGTACCTGAGACAGAGGCTGATGCTCCTCCGTCGGAGATGCCTAGGGATTTTAGGGTGGTAAATGAGGACGAGGAAGAGGACGAGGAAAAAGAGCTCATGACAAGGCCCGTCCTTGGAGGGTTCAGCGTCTAGGATTGTATCGTGGAACATTGCGGGACAAAAGGCATATTGATATTTAGATGGTGCATATACTAATTATCTAGGGTGGCAGGTCTGCAAGACATAAAAAGTATAATGGATACACTGGTCGAATATATGATACAACAATACAGGGTATCATCTTGTCAGATGAAACAGCGAGTAACGAGATATTTGCTACAATGGAGGATCAATATAGATAGTCAATCTCAAAGAATACTTTTGATCCCTGCGAAGATCCTTAGAGTTAATGTCTCAAACAATGCAAGAAAACTCACTGTCAATGATTTGTAAGTAAGCTGTGGTGGCAGGGCTGTCTGGGTACTCGTCCAAAAAGCTGATTCCGTAGTCGGCACTCTTACCGATACGAGGATCGAGTGGAACAGCACCAAGGAATTCGATCCTAGTATCGTTCGCAAGCGCTCTACCCCCACCAGTACTGGGCTTGAAGATCTGAGATTCAGTTTTGCATTTGGGGCATATCAAACCAGACATATTCTCGACAAGACCAATGATTCGAATCCCGACTTTTCTGCAAAAATCGATCTCCCGCCTGACATCCTGTAGAGCGACTTCTTGTGGTGTCGTGATCAACACCGCGCCATCGATTCCACTTTCCTTGAGAAACTGCACGATGCTGAGATGTTCATCTGAGGTACCAGGTGGGGTATCCACGATCAGGTAATCCAAGTGTCCCCAATCGACGTCCTTGAGGAATTGGCTTATAAGACCATTCTTCTTGGGGCCTCGCCACATGATGGCATCTTTGTGGCTTGGTAGCATGAAACCGACAGACATGACGCTGAGGTTGTCACTGACATAGACGGGTGACCAGCCGGAAGACGATGAGTGAACTTGTTCGGAGGCGATACCGAAAACTGTAGGAATGGACGGACCGCAAATGTCGACGTCCATTACACCAGTCTGACGGGAGAGAAGTAGAATTTCAAATCCAAAGTTTAGAGATATAAGAGAAAAAAACACACCTGAACGTCTTCGTCAGCAGCAAGCGCCCAACCCAGTTGAGCAGCAAATGTAGATTTGCCCACACCCCCTTTGCCTGATAGAACAAGGATTTTGTGCTTGACATCGGACATCCGTTCTTTAATCAATGGGAGAGAGGGGTCTGGCAGTTTAGTTGCACCGGAAGCACATATTTCTTGGTTTGCACATCCTGCACAAGCATCCGACTTGCCCGCGGACTCGGATTCCGTGCCCTGTAGAACACTGAGCTACTTGAGGAGAGTAATGGAAGAATGATGACAAACTGGACAGTGCTCCGGTGCGTTTGCAGGTACCGAAAGGGGATTCTGAATACTTGCAGGAGCTTGGACAGCAATCATGAGTTAGAAGTAAAGATTAGGAATCAAATAACAGCAAATGAGAATGTCTTATCGATGAAAAGGCAACAACTGTAAACAAGATACAATTAGATCACTGCCACTGATGGCCGGGAAATTAGCAAGGTACCAAAAATAATAACACCAATGATATAAGCATCGGCAAATAAAGTTTCTAGTACAGATAGAATATCTCGCTGTCAAACTGTCAAACAGATCAACTCAGCCTGATGAACACAGAGCTAAGTATTTACCTCAATCTAATAAGCACAGAACTAAGGGACAGTGTCGAAGTGAACCGTCGAGTCGGTTACTTAGCTAAAATTACATGATGTCATCAAACAATGTCTCTAATCGTTTAGATAGCTCGTTTTCACTCTTTATCCTCAGCGGTCTACCACGTGACATCTGAGGTGAGCAGCAACTCTGTATTTCTCATACTAATTATCTCACAACGACATCCAGCTTGTAATCTATTCTAGGTATTTAATACAGCCGTCTACCACATAGGGTGACGTCTGAGCTTGTAACTTATTCTAGACAGAAACCTACACTAGCAGTCAAAAATTGACTGCTATGCATTTAAAATGCACTAATCATCACTGATCAGTGATAGGAGATTTGAGAGGACATGTGAAGCAATCAAGAGGGAATAAAGATTGAAATATTCGCAACACAAAGTGCCTACAATTGATCAAGGATTAACATCAAGGAAACAAAATACCGACGATGACGATTAGCGGCAGCGATATCAATTTTTTCCTTATTTATAGATACCACCTTTTACTTATCAATGACTCTGCTTTCATAAAGTTCCTGTCATATTCGAATAGATGTGTTCGTGCTCTCTATCGCCTTGGCGTCATAAGCTCATCTGTTGGTAGTGCAAGCAGTTAAATGAGTTGTTGTCACGGTCCACTGTCGAACAATGAAATGCAATATATAGAATCGTGTTAGTGCCAATTTTCATCAGTCACATGAGTTGGCTTGATTATTGGTTATGCAATACACAGAGGTGAATAGACCGGATCTGAGAGCCACAAGATAAATCATATATTCTTTGTGCGAGATCATCCACTGAAGTGAACACTGAATATTCTTTTCTCTCTCCATATTTATCTACCCTTAGCATGTCTTGCCTCGGAGTGTTCGGAGCTGAGGTGAAGGAAACCAGCAAGCAAGAGGCAAGATAATGTCTGTTGAATGGTTCAACTGCAAGCAGAGGGTGGAAGGTGGAGTAACAAACCTTTTTCTTTGCATCTTCGTATGAGGCTTGGACTGTTGCATCTTATTTTCACTACATGACCGGATGTCTAGAAAAGCATGTTGTGATCACTCATTCTGATCACTTTGATAGAGGCTTGGTAGTTATGAGTACAAGGATTAGTTTAGGCAATTGGGTGTCCGTAGACTCGCTGAAGCAAAAATACGTTTTAAGATACCAAGAGAGCAGATCCTTTCCATACGGTGGAAATATGCTGGGGTTGAGGGCAAAAAATACAATACACCATCACTGACGTCCTGGTAATGCATGACAAACCCTCAGATGATACAATGATACATAAAGAGGTACAAATGTAGAACAAAATGAGTTTTTCTCAAGGTTTTTAAGGTCCGAAATAATCTAAATATGATACTGATATGGGACCAGCTACATCCCGATATGCAAACTAGACGTGGATTGAGAATAAGAACGACACCTTCAACATTCATTCATGAGTCGGCCTCAAATATTAAATGTGAAAGCAGGGTCACAGGACATGTGAATCACTGGTGTACTATTACACTGCTGTCCCCTCCAAGGTAATCAATCAAGATCTACCTAAATTTTAGGATTTCAACCGCTCTTGCCTACCGCATTCCTTCTAATCTATAGAAGATTTATTGGCTAGCTCCTTACACACTTAATTTGTGAACTCTCCTGAGGGAATATTGGGGGAAAAAGAAAAGACGAATACACCTAGCTCTAGCTCATTCCAACATTCATACCCAGGAAAGGCCCAGCTAAAAACAAAAGAGGAGTCATATCGAGTGCACATAAGCATAGTGTTGCATGATGCTGCTTTTGTAACGGAGATGTAAAAGAGACTACAATGGACCATAATAGCGAAAAAGTATACAGTGACATAATTCTTCCCGATTGACAAGGTCTTCATTTGAGAGGAATGCTGAAAAGAGAAGTTTTAATAGCGGCCTGTGTAGGAAAAGATGAACGAACATACAATCGGGAGGCTGAATGGAACAAGATGAAGATGATAATGAGGATCCAGGCCTTTATATACCAAGAGAAACTCACAATGTGTAGCACCAATCTAGAACAAAAGATAAGTAAAAAAAAATCAAAGTTGGCTATGATGCTAAACTTACACCAGGTCGACCGTGCTTAACAGGCCTGTACGACAATGAGAACTCGCCGAGGTAGTGGCCAGTCATTTCGGGCTTGATTTCAACGGAGTTGAATACCTAGAGTGATGTTACTGAGTGAGTTGGTCGATCATGGAAATCAGGCATGAGAGAATGGTAGAGTGACGAAGTCAAATTGCAGACAAGGAACGTTGGAAATGAGTGGTTTCCCAACATCATCTAAGACGTATTACTCCACTACTCGATACACCGTCTCCCAGAAATGTACAAGTCCACAGGAAGCAAGTATGAACCCTCCTCACCTTGCCACTGTAAATACCAATGATACTGCCGACCATTTCTGGAACGATGATCATGTCACGAAGGTGAGTCTTAACCACGGCAGGCTTCTCATTGGGAGGTGCCTCTTTCTTAGCTTTGCGGAGTTTCTTGATGAGACCCATGGGACGACGCTTGAGACCGCGTTGGAACCGGCGGCGAGCACGGGCATGAACGAGCTAGGTGCGAAAGAATTTCAATGAAATACTGTCAAGTTGATGTATCGGGGGCATACTTCAACAAACTGTAAATTATAATGAGTCATGCTTGTCGAGTAGAAAATGCCATGGTAAACGCACCTCCTCGTTGCTCATGTCCAGGAGCTTATCGAGTTCAACGCCGCGGTAGGAGAAGGTACGGAAGGTCCTCTTCTTCTTGAGATCAGCGGCGACTTGAGGGTCGGTAACTTCAGCCTATTGAATAGGGTCAGAATTTTGCTTCATCGTGAAGCATAGTCTATGTTCCCTGACCATGATTATAGATTTCGAGGACGGCAGAGACGGGGCGGTCGAGCAGTGGTGGCTTGAAACTGTGAGATCAAATTATATAATACTGTATAGTTATGTCAACCCCATAAACGATATGTGTAATATTATTGTCTCGATAAAAACTCGTTGACGACAGAATCCACAAGTCCTCTTCGGATTAAACGGTATATCTAGCCTGTCCTGTGCTTCTAAGTGATACTGATAAATTCTGGCAGTGATTTGTGGCTATCGATTTTCAACTCAAGACTAACTGATTAAAAAGTGAGCTCTACGGACTTATCGTCATGCAAACGCAATATCTGAATGGTCTGAGTGTAGATGCGCAACATTGCTGCTGTCCTCCTTCTCAACATTGCTGGTGTTTCCGACCCTGACTCGGCAGCCGTCGCCAAGGTGCTTGAGGCTGCTGGCGCCCAGGTTGATGAGGAACGAATTAATAGTCTCCTCTCAGAGCTCAAGGGAAAGGACATCAATGCAGTATGTGCAACATGATAACTAGATGAGGCTGTTGACAAATCATTTGGGTTCGATTAGCTGATTGCAGAGGGTAACGGCAAGCTCTCTTCTGTGAGTGTTTATCTGGTACCGAATGTATGGATCGGTCTTGACACTATTGTCTAAGGTACCTTCTGGTGGTGCAGCAGCCGGTGGTAGTAGCGCTCCTGCCGCTGCATCAAGCGGTGCTGCGCCTGCGGAGGAGGTGAAAGAAGAGAAGGCAGAGGAGAAGGTGGGTTCCTTCATGATTGATTTGTATCGGAGAGCTAACCTTTTGGATCCGCAGGAGGAATCTGACGATGACATGGGCTTTGGTCTGTTTGACTAAGGTAGATTTTGTATCCGTAGAATCTAGCCAATGATGGTTCCGAGAGTGTGATCCGCTGTGAGATATTTGTATTGGATGTGACTGCTGTGACACTATCCATGGAATGTAATCTGGACTCATCTGGGGCCGTCCCAGAGGACTTGGTTATCGTTTTCTTCCTTTCCATATCCTCATGTGCTTTGGCGTTTAATATGGTAAGTCACTGCTGGAGTGTTTTCCTCAATTCGCCCTGTGCAGTCAATCCTGTGATGCAGAGTATCCTTTCATAGCTTGGATACTGTGTTATGTCATAAAAATGCCAACTTGTGCATTGGTGACATCTTTGTTGGTCCTTGCCATGCGACATTCCTTCTACCTGCTTCCCCTTTCGTTATTTCGTAAACTCATCCATCTGAATTGGGCCAGGCAACGTTTACAACGAGGACCGACCTCAATGGGCAGCTGATATACTGGATTCAATACTCGAAATGCTCGGCAACAGAGCAAGGAATAGTGTGTTGTGTAAGCGTTTCTCCTGATGTCAAATCCTATGCTTGATACTTGTTACAGTGGGGGGTGATATTTGGGTACATATGATTCCGTGAGATCGTGAGGCCCGTGATTCAAAATTCATGTTTTTGCCTCTTTCTAGTCCTTGGTCAAGTGTCGCAAGCGAGATGATGCCCAGATCCGCGCTTGGTTGACCGAGTATGAAATAGCTTGGGGAGTAAAGATGGCGGATTGCCCAAGAATACCGGCAAGCAACATATCAATACCAGTACTCGTCCAGCTTGCATCAACTACCGTTTTTGCCCAGACAGGAATCACATCATCAGAGCTCGCACCGCAGACCTTCAGATGCATGCCATCTTGATGTATCAAGCAGCTCGCATTCCGGACCCCGAGCATTTCGGATCCCGAGAACTCCATGCGCATGTGCAAAGAGAGACCTCAACTTGTGAATATAGGTCTGCGAGCAGCTCACCAATATCTCATCCTCTTGGAGAATCAGGTTCGCGCCATTCCACCAACCACTCGCTCCCTGATAGTAACGGTCGATTAGATTCAAATACCAGGTTAGCAGAAACTATGGGTTCAACGATAGGATACGATGGGAATGACAAGTACTTGACGTATATCGAGTGGGACAAAGAGGTCAGGATAAGCTGGTTATTTCTTGAAGGCATGAGCGTTCTGATCTTTTGATGATACAACAGGGTAGTTCAGGGTGTTCAAGTGATATTCGTAATGGTAAATCAAATCCAAGCACCAGTGATTTTTCAGGCGGAGGACAAAGCGACATTCCATCTCTGCCGTCTCTGAAGGACAGTGGACTTTTGGACTTGAGGATTCCAGGCTCGAGAGATCTCAAGCCACGGTTTCTTGATGATGATTGGCAGCAATCCCCTCCATTGCAAGAGCAATTCCCCCAATTGCCGGAGTCACTGGTTCCAATGTACGTTCGTCTGCCTCGTTTGGAATGCCAATAGGTCTACCTTGGTTAGCTGACAACTCCCGATAAAATTGATTCCTCGCAATCTTGTCTTGTAGATACTTTGCATATTGTCTCGTTTGTATATTACACATCAATGCAGGCATGATTTCAACGTGTTACTGCATGTGTCTTGCAGAACCATTTCCCCACAGCTGGAGGTGATCAACTTGCAGATTTCATGGATGCCATTACCGTGTTAGATTACATCTGTTGCTAGTTGCCACAACTGCGAAGGTCTGATCCAGGAGCCATTATGTATGTCATCGAGTACATGGAAGTATGTCTAGACGGTTTTCTTAAAGTTGCGATGGGCCTCCGGTTTTACGAGGACGACGCGGTCAAGCAGCTTTTTGGTCACAACGTCCTTGTTCTTGTTGTAAGAATCGGAAATCTGTTGCAACTTGATGTCTGTTTCCCGATCGACGGAGGCCTGAGCATTAGAGGTCGACCCAACATGCTGATGATTGAACATGGTAAAAAGTCAGGTTCATCTGTTACCTAGGTAGTACACTGACCGAAGCCTCGAAAGTCCTGAATTCAGCCTCTTTAGTTTTCTTGTACTCTTCAATTTCCTTCGACGCTTCTGTGTGAGCAGCTTTCAACTTCTGGATGCGATCTGCAGTGGAGTGTGTTTTAACGAGGACTCGAGCATTTGCTTAGCTTTGGTAAACTGACATTGACGAGCCTCTTGGACAATTTTGGCAGCCTCTTTCTCTGCTTCTAACAGGGTCTGAATAGACTGGGATTGTTGTGCCGCCTAAGGGAAATGGTAAGGACAGGTGAGCAGATGATTTATGCAGAAGCGGTGGGGAGGTACCATTTGGATGAGAGAGTGGATGCCGAAAGGAAACGACAAATAAGGAAATTCTCATGACCTCGGCGCTAATCACTGACTGACGACTGGCGCAATGCTAGACTATAACCACTGAACAGCTTCTCTGATGCAGACGAACAAAAATTGCTTCTGAGAGATACTAGAGGCTGCTTCTTGACCCGCTGTATTGAAGACATGATTTTGAATTGTATTGATCCTTCAGAAGAATTGACTTTTTTGCCTTGAAGGACCGGTGGCTCTTGGATTTTGTAGACTTTGAGAGAGGTCTTGGGTGGACGATCTTGAGCGCAAGCAAGCACAATATTGATACACGTTGACAAAGGGGTTTGGACACTGAATGAACATCCGGTGCATGACTTGAGTTGTGGTCAGCTATTTTTCTTTGTCGAACGATGAACTGCTTTTCCCAATTCACCAGTTGTTAAATGGGATGTAGAGACTACAGTACTTGAGATTAACTCGCAAAGTTCTTTCTCACTCCCAGTTCGAGAAAATACTTTTTGACAACTTACCTTCCTTCCTGAGACTGAAGATTGAAATGACGCGTTAAGTCAGTTTAATTCTGAGGATCCTCCTGCTTCGTCAGAGTAACTCTGCATGCTGGAATGACAGGATCTTCGAGGCAAATGCCCTAAGTCTTACTGCCTAGATAAAAATCATTGTTTTATTGCCATATTTGACAAGTTGTAGTAACGGGAACACCCCTTGAATCTTGTTGAGAGCTGCGACCATGCAGTTTTCTTCGGCTCTTCAAGTGAATCCAAAGAAACTTCCACACGATCATCAGGTTGGTTCTGGACTGTATACGTTGTGAGAATCATACTAGGACGTCCATCACCTCGTCACCCCTAAGTCTCTTTTGGAGAGATCATGCAGGTTCGATATTCAACGTATTCCTTGATAAAATCGAATCTAGGCCTTCATGATAGGTACATTCTGATTATCTCAATCAGAGTATGATTCTCCCCACGGTGACATTGCATCCCCCTGTCCGGAAGGCTTTCACCGGGGATGCGATACGTAAATTGCGTCATCCGGAACTTTCATTAATCTGATAAGATTCTCGTTCACGTTCAATTTGCGTTTTCGCACCTGCAGTTTGCAGGGAGTTGGCGATTTCCGAAGATTCCTGAAGTTGATATTTAGTGGACCATCCTACTTTCGCATCCCCAGCATAGTGACTCAACAAAATTTTAGCACTGACTCGTACAGTCGTAGGCCCATGTCTTTGGATATGTCACTAGAGACATTCAAACACCTTATCCGATTCTTTCTGATCATTGGAATTGCTAGCTCTGTATCTGCGATCTTTACTGAGCACGAGCTTTCTCGAGGAAATGTGGTGCATACTAACCTCATCTCTAATTCCCCCCAGACTACTTGCCCTCAAGCTGCTCCGTTATATCCAGACAGACACAACGACCTTTGGACTAATTTTAGTACCATTATCAAAATAGACGACTTCAAATCCCGAGCATTTGGTCGGCTTAGCAGAGCTGTTCAATTCAAGTGAGCCCACTTAGTTACCTTTTTAAATGCTGACAACCTGAGATTGCATTTAGAACGGTGTCTTGGGACGATATGGGTGACATTGGTGTTGATCCGAGGTGGGATGTACACAAAAATTTCCAAGAGTACCTTGAAGACGTATTTCCCCTCGTGTATGGTTGAGTCAACCACACACAATGTTTAGACCCTTCTGAACAAAGATTCAGGCATTCAACGCTCCACCTAACGAAAGTGAACACGTACGGCCTCATCTATGAGTGGAAAGGATCCTCTTCCCTAATGAAACCCATTCTTCTCGCGGCTCACCAAGGTTCGTCAGATCGCGTCCAGAAGTGGAGAACAGTCGTTTGTCTGATCCTTTTCTTGAAGATGTCGTACCTGTCGAAACGAGAACTATCAATGAATGGACGCATCCTCCCTTTTCTGGATATGTTGATGGTGACGTGCTGCGCTTAGCCACAAGCACTTTCATATAAACACACTTATCCGTACTCATTCAGGAACAAGGCTATGGGGCAGGGGAAGCTCTGATGACAAGGCCTCACTTATCAGCATCTTGTAAATTTTAAACTGGCCTATTCTCCTGACCATGATGTCTGATGATTCTTCAGGACTGCTACTGATAATCTTATTTCTAACGAATTCCAGCCGACACGTACTCTTGTACTCGCTTTTGGTTTTGATGAAGAAATCAGTGGCACAAAGGTAAATAGATGTCTTCCTGGCGGCCGTATAATCAAGTGCAGTTGATCATCAGTTCCTGACAGGGCGCTGCCTATATTGCCCCCGTACTTGAAAAACACTATGGAAAGAGTGGTTTTGCTTTTATTATTGACGAAGGAGGTAATTTTGTCAACAAAGTGCCCAAGAAAACCAGTTGAAATTGGTTCAAGGTATTTTGGGGATCCAATGTGGCACGCCATTCGCAGTTCCCGCGCTGGCGGAGAAGGGGAGCATGAATGTCCAAATTGAGGTTACTGCACCAGGTGGGCATTCGAGTATACCACCTGAACATACGGTAAACTATTACCTGTCGACGCTTAAGATGATTATTGATCATGTTTTCAGTCGATCGGAATGCTCGCGGCTATGCTAGTTGCATATGAAGATAACCCTTTCAGCGTCAGCCTGGTAAACTCTCTCTCTCTCTGCATCACGACACCTTGATCAGGTTTGTTGATGATATATCCTGACAGAGCCGCCAGAACCCAATGTTTGCTACTCTCCAGTGCTTGGCAGAATATTCTGTCGATATGCCTGGTACTTTTCGGGATTTGATCCTTCAGGCAGCGTCTTCCGATGCTGCCCTGGATTTGTTAACCAGGGCACTAGCCAAAATCAGTCTGTTCAAGAGTCTGATTGGAACTACTCAAGGCATTGATGTTATTAAAGGAGGAATCAAGGTAAACGCACTTCCAGAACAAGCTTCTGCCATTGTCAACCACCGTATTGCTGTATTCAGGTTCGCTCTTTGACTGTGAACTCGAGAACCCCTCGTGCTGAAACCCGTTGTCCGTGCAGCTCCTTAAATGAGACAATGGCTCGGGACATGGAATTGCTGATCCCTCTTGCGCGAAAATTCAATCTCACTTACACAGCGTTCTTACGCTACAAATGGCTATTCATAGCGGCTTAGAGCCTTCTCCAATCACCCTTGTCGGTAATCCCGCCTACGACATCCTCTCTGGAACCATTAAGGCTACATACAGCAGTCACCGTGATTTTAAAGCCGCAGATACGATTATTGTCGCACCAGGAGTAATGACGGGAAACACGGGTAGATCACGCCTCACATTGATTTGAAGAGAGTATAATCCCATGTTGACATTTACAGATACTCGTCACTATTGGAACCTCTCTTCCTCTATATTTCGATACAACCATCTGAACTTCGGCGAAATAGCTGACGGACCCAATGGTATCCATACCGTTAACGAGTGTCAGTCTTCTTCTTGAATCCCCAGTTCTCTCATTCTATGACTTACAGTGATACCTCTTGACTCTTTCCTGGAGATGATCGAGTTTTTCACAGTCCTAATTCTCAATTGTGATGAGTCAACTAAAATCTAGGGACTGCTACCCTGCAGAAAGCACACTTGTGATCGGCCTGGTCTATCTCTTTACCATCGAAAATATATAAGCCATGTTTCAGTGTCAAAGCTTTTTTCATGTACTCAATGTTAGCCACGAAGTGTGAATGACAAGGTGACCAACATTTTCATGTCTGGATGTGATGAGATTCGTGTCTAATCGGAGATAGCCGCCAATTGACATGTGAAAGGAGCAACAAAGATGTGGGAGCGTAGATAGAATGGTATTCCATTTCACTTCATACCTTGACGATGGAATCACAGTTGAAGTCGAGCTCCGACTATCTGCCAGTTTTTGCCTCCTCTAACAACCAGCTGCAGAGTTCGAAATCAAAATTCAAGGTCCTCCTTCACTTTCTTTTGCTAGTGGGCATTGTAGGATCTACATGGAACCTTGTGTTCCATGGTAAATACCACAATGGAGTTGCTCTACCGACAGCCTTGGAAACGCAAGATAGAGGAAGTTGCATGCAATCAGACATACTGTTTCCGCAAAAGCATAGTGAACTCTGGAACAATATCAGCGTAACAGTTCTATCAGATAACTTCAAGTTGAAGGCTGTCGACTGGTTAAGTCATGCCGTGCAGATCCCGTAAGCACACTGACGTACGTCATGTCCTAGTATGTTGACGTAATCCCAGAACTGAATCTTGGGATGGAATGGATCCTGTCGGCGTTGATCCGCGATGGGAGGTGATGATACCATTTCAAGAGTACCTTGCGAATGCTTTTCCACTTGTGTAAGCTCATTTACTTGTTTGAGTGCAAGTATGTAACATTGCTATAGGCATTCAGCCTTCAAGTTGACGAGAGTCAACACATATGGCCAGGTTTTTGAATGGGAAGGATCCTCTCCTGCTTTGAAACCGATCTTATTAGCTGCTCACGAAGGTGTGGGGTTATCCGACAAGTAACTGCTGATCTATTCATCCAATCTGTCAGATGTCGTACCTGTTGAAACTCGAACTGTTGATGACTGGACCCATCCTCCGTTCTCCGGGTACTTTGATGGTGAAGTCTGCTGACGTAGGAATTCCAGATCAATTGAAGCTAATGTCAGGCTCTAGGTGAGAGTGTCTGGGGTCGCGGAAGCTCTGACGACAAGAGCGGTCTTATCGCTATTCTGTTAGTTTTGTCTTCTATCATTCAATGGCCAAAACAATGATGGAATCTTCCCAGTTCTGCGATTGAAACTCTGATTTCCAACGGTTTCCAACCGACCCGTACCATTGTACTTGCATTTGGCTTTGACGAGGAAGCTAGTGGACAAGAGGTTGGGTGCCCCCTTTCCTTTGATCATTACCAGATTCTAATAGTTGTTCAGGGTGCTGCCAACATAGGTCATTTTCTCTTGGACCTCTACGGGAAAGATGGATTTGCCTTCGTTATTGATGAAGGAGGTGATATAGGATCTGTGGTTGAAAGGTACAATTGACCGATGTCCTTTTAGCTGGCTTCGGACAGGAGTATGATACTGTTTTTGCAACGCCTGGGATTGCAGAGAAAGGATACATCAATGTCAATGTTGAAGTTGAAACAGCTGGTGGCCATTCAAGTATTCCTCCTGACCATACGGTATCTCTGCCTTTCATGACTTGACCTATCTTCTGACTTTGCTAACTATAGTCGATTGGGGTGCTCGCTGCGATGTTAGTAGAGTTTGAAAAAAGCCCTTTCCAGATTCAGTTCGTGCGTCCTTTATCTAAAATAGTCAGATGGTCGTTGCTCAAGTGTCAGTCCTTCAGACCCGTGAAGACCCCATGTACGAGTACCTTCAGTGTTTTGCGGAACATGCGAGTGGGTTACCCGAAGAATTTCGGAACTTGATTCTCCGGTCACTGAATTCTGACACTGCCCTGTACGAATTGACCGGGATACTCGCGAAGGACCGAGTTTTCAGGAGTCTACTTGGCACGACACAGGCCATTGATATCATCAGTGGTGGAATCAAGTCGAATGCCCTTCCTGAGCAAGCGCACGCCATCGTCAACCATCGTGTTGCAGTGTCCAGGTCAATCACTGATTAGGACCAGGTTCAGTTCCACTCACCTCAAGTTATAGTTCATTGAAGGAGACAAAATCCAGAGATATTAATCTCCTGAGATCTTTCGCCAAGAAGTACAACCTCACGTATACCGCTTTTGGTGAAAGCATTTCCGACGCCAGAGAGCCTTCTTCCGGCAGCCTTACCCTTTCGGATATTTTCAAAGATGCGCTTGAACCTGCACCCATCACTAGTACGAAAGCTGCCCCATATCAGCTTCTTTCTGGGACCATCAAAGCCACTTATAATATGTACCGTGGACTGCAAGGCTCTGGCAACGTCATAGTTGCGCCAGGAATGATGACAGGAAATACAGGTATGTATTAGAGCACATTTCCACTTGAACAGGAGGTCACTAAATGAGATACCCATGAACTGATAGATACTCGATCCTATTGGGATCTCTCTTCCTCAATCTTCCGTTATAATCACCAAAATTTCGGCAATACGATCATGGGATTAAAGGGAATTCATACAGTCAACGAGCGTAAGTATTACTTTCGACACGACTTTTTCTTGGCTCACACGGGAACTAGATATGGAAATAAGTACATTCCTCGAGATGATTGAATTTTTTGTCACTTTAATCTTGAATTCTGACGAGTCTACTCAATTATGATTTTGTGCATTTAGTGTACATGTCATATCGTTCGTCTCTGATAAATGCCAAGGAGTCTCTGTGATCAGTGCCAAGAAGTCTTTACCCGATGGGTGCGGAGCACTTTCCCGAGGCTGAATTCTACATCCAATGTGGACTCCGAGCATGTTTCGCATAGTCTTATTGCCGTCCAGAGGAAACAAGTCGGGCCAACTCATGAAGCTTGGGTTCTCCATATCTTGTGATGCCCTACATACTCGGAAAGTCAGGGGTCCTGCTGTCTCAGTTCTTTCAGAAAGGGGTAAGGCGAGACTTAAAAACCCTTCAGCATAATTGTACGTGCTAATGTCCGATTTCTCACCTCTTTCGACAAAACTCGTTCCTCGTCTTCCTCCAGAGCTTGTGGAAGAGGTCATGGTCAGAGCTTGGGAGCTTCCATGTACTTTGACTGAACGCATCATACTCATGACATCTTTACCACTCGTCAACCGAGATGTCCTTGCTACATTCATACGAGTATCTTCGGTGGATGTCCATATACCTTGTCCATCTTTTGTCGACAGGTTTCTTCAAGCAATGCGTGAGGGTACGAGACCATTCCCCATCACACCAACGAGCAAAGTCTCGGAGCTTTGCCGTGCGATCACGCTCCAGATTTCGCAGCCTAGTTCACCGATCCGCGCTGTGCATTGGAGTGCAGAACCTCCGATGGGTGTTGCATTATCCGACTTACTATACCACATACGTGTTTTCGGAGGGTTACCGAATTTTCGAACGCTCACAGTGCGCTACATCGATGTAGATCTATACGATATCTTCGACTGGGCACGCTTCATTGATTTTCCAAGCACTGTCGAATTCTTGAATCTGGAGTCCCTGTGGACAGAAACCGAAATCTCTCCCCCAAAAATAGTAATCACTCCACCGGGACGTCCTCCCAGTATTATACTCTGGATACTTCCTAATGTTCGTTGCTTGCGGGTATCCGGTGGAGATCAGGAGTTCATTTCGAGACTTATCATGTCGATGCCGAACCTGGAAGTTTGTAAATGATACAAAAACTTTTATGATAGTGTTACCGATCTAGTAAAGTACATCAACATCATCTAGGGATACTCATTCTCATCTCCTTCGCCTTTTCACACGTTAGTCCATCGTGGCTCATAGACCCGCAGAACAGACATAACCAAGCTCGACAAATTGAACAACGAATGATAGTCTCGGACTCCCCGCGTCGATAGACCGTGTTACATTGCAATGAAGGGCAGAAAAAATATACATCAAGATTAGAATGGATGGAGGAAAGAAATGTGACTTTGAGGTAGTCCGGTTCCATAGGGAGAGGGAGAAGGTCCCGAGCCGTTGTGTATGCAATCGGTTGACCGCATATGCTACCCCTCTCAAGGTCGTAAGCTGGACCTCGACTAATGCATTTTACAGGGGCTGAGTGGTTCTGCGCGGCGAAAACTAAGGCATTCTTCAGGCATGCTCCACAATAGACATGTCCACAGAGTAATTTGACCGTGGGATTCCGCTCGCTACCGCCTGATTTTAGCTTGCAGACGGAGCAAAGTTGCCGCGAGCGCTTGAGAGTCTCTTTTGAGGGCAAAAAGTCCAAGAGATGGTGAATCTTCTGCATCAACACTGAATCTTCTCCCCTGACAATCAGGACAGAGCGGATTACATCGAGCGAAAGTTTGTTTGCACCAACAGCAGCTTGTATCTCAGTCAACCCACCGTCAACTAGCTGCCGTATGACGTTGCGATGTATTGGATATTCTCGACACGACCCTCGCACTCTTTGTAGAAGTTTTTTGACCGCTGAAACTCCTTTATCCTGATCAATGCCACAGCCAAATACGTGGATTTGACGGGTTGATAAATTTGGGAAGATGTAGAAACTGTTCTTGGAATTCAGGTTTTCGATGGCTTTGATGCTACTCGTGGAGTATAAGTAGTCGTCCCATTCTGGTTGATCGTTCAGAGCTACGACAATCAAGCCATGACAAATTGCTTGTAGAGAAAAATTTGCCTGAACAAATATTTCAGTCTCTTCGTAATGTGCATGAAGGTAAACCATGTAATGATCCCCAAACTCGCACGATTCCACCTGAGCCCGTCCTTCGTATTGTATCTGAAGAGCTGCTACCTCTGTCGATACCGACTTGAATACATCGGTAGGTAAGCTATATTGAACGAACCAAACTCTCTCGACGGTGAGTTCTTGCTTGCCAATAAGTTTAGGTTTTGTTCCATGCATCTGTAGTGTTCGGAGGATGGAGTCTTCAGAGTCCAGACAAGCAAATGCCACTGCACCAAGCTTGGCAGGATCTTCCGGAATATTGACGAAGAATTTGACCCCTGCAGATTGCTGAAACACTTCTCGGGGCCTTGCGGTATAGGTAAGTTCGCTGATGGTGATAAGCCTAGAATTCTGGCTGATGTCAACCAGATCCGCCCTTGTTGTGTCTGCAGGAAGTCGTTCAAGTTTGACTGCAAATAAGTCCTTCTGCCGCTTGTCTGGTCGCAGAGAAGAAGCCGTTATCTTCCTCTCTCGAAAGAAGGAACCGTGAAGCTTTTCGGTCATCGTCTTTGCCTCAGTGATGCTTGAGTAGTAGATCCATGCAGCGCGCGTAACATGAGGCCACTTGAATCTGACCCAAGTACTCTTCATATTCGCTGGCTCAATGGGTATTGCATCAGCGAGAATAGCACCCTGATCCTTCAAGCTTCTGGCTGCCGCTGCCGCATCCTTCATATCTTTGAACTCGATACGGACAGCAGATTTTTGGGGTCTGTTCTCCTCATCCTCTTCTTCATCATCTTCGCTGCCTTCAACTGTCACAGGCACATCTGGTGTGATGATGATGTCTTTTATCGGGCCAAATTTGTGGGCATAATCGTGAACACGAGCTTCTGAAATACCAGGAGGACCCTCCAGTGTTAAAGCATGGGAGTCAGTCCCGGTCATGATTTCATCCGGTAAACAGCTTTGGCCGAAGGTGACAGCACAATTAAAGATGGACCTTTCAACGAGGGGGTGACCATAGTCACGCTACATGCAAGTTAATGAAGGCTTTATGAAGCTCATGCAACATACTTCTTTTACTTCTGTCTGTGAATCAATATCTGATGCATGGCTCCGTGTACCGGGCTCCGACACGTCTTCCTGTTCTTCATCCTCTCCATCCACAAGTCGCTGATTTTTCACACTCCTCTGGTGAACTCATGAGCAATCCAAGGCCAGAAGTGAGTGATCTAGACACACCTCTGAACTTGGCTGCTCACATTCAACGTGAACAAAGTGATGGGACTCCCCTGTCTTACAAGAAATTTGCCCTCGAGATACATTGATCTGGATCTCTTCCTCAGGCCCTCTCATGAACACATCATCCCGCTGGTCATCGTGGCCCTTGTTACTGTTGACAACATGACTGAGTTCGGTATCATCATTTTCCGCTCTATTCTCGATTTTGTCGCTCAGAGAATCTTTGTGTGTCCCTCTCCTACTCCCCTTTCCTCTGCCCCCATGCCTTTTTTCATCACCAAGTACCTCCCGACCATCTGCAAGAGCGAGACATTCATTGTCACTTATGTCTGAAGCGACTGCATCATGAAAAGAAGGGCAATTGTCACCGATGGTACATCGACCAGTAAGATAGAATTGGCAGTTATCATCGGTAGGAAGATGTTCTACTAACCGATTTATTTCATTAGCACGCCCTCGAGAGCCGGATCGAGAGCTGGTGCCTTTGTGTCTCCCCGTGGCTTGTGAACCACTTGCCTCGCTTGCTATTTCGCTTGCTGCGACTTCGCGTTTCCACTCGTCGATGAAGCCTCGATCGTAATGACCTCTACCACCATACGTCGAGGGTGCATGAGAAACGGATACTGTTGGATCTGCTGTGGGAGCGTGGAGGGTCTTCTTTGATTGGCGTAGGGTTGGCACATCACTTAATTCATGACCACTGCTCCCTTTTTGCTCCAGGTCATGGCTGAAACGGCAATCCTGACCTCGCCAACATCGGCCTGTTTGCCTGAAGCTGTAGCATGTATTATCTCTTTTGCTCCCAGTATTACGCCAGTCATCACGGTTGTTGCGCTTAGAGCCATTATGGGCATTGTTCCATCTGTCACTGGACCTTTGCCTATCGTAATTGTTGCTTTGGCTTCCCAAACCATTCTTATCATCGCTCTTGTTCTCCCAGCCACCAGCATCATAATTTTGATTTCCCCAGCCGCTAGCATCAAATTCTTGGTTTTCCCAACCGCTAGCATCATTATTTTGATCATCCCAGCCATAAGTATCAACATTCTGGTTCCCCGAAATATTGGCATTATTCTCCCGATTCTCGGAGCTGTGATCAATTTTCTGTTGGTCGTCTTGACGAATATTATCGTCGATTTGCTTGTCCTGATCTCGAGCTGTAATGTTTTGATCGTCCCAGTCCATGAAGTGGTTTTGATTATTGTGATCGTTGTTCATATCTTGTTCGTAATTCACATCCCCCCAATTTCCAGCTTTTCCGTTATCCTGACCGTTTGACTCGTTCGCTTCCCACACAGATCTCTGAATATCATCGTCTAACGCCCCGCCAGAAGTAACTTCAACGCCTCCCGAGGTGGCAATAGCTCCCGGGTCACCAATATGAACAAATGGACATTTATCTCCGTATTTGCAAGTGCCTTTCGACCAGAAATTGCACAATTTCTGACTGGCACGAGGCCAAACCTGGTCCATCGTTCCCAGAGTGCTTGAACAAAAAGAACAGTTTGCGTCGTTGCAGGAGCTAGTCGCATGGACATTAGAACATTCGTGTAAAAAGGGACAGTTAACACCATTTTTGCATCCTCCTTTGCCTTTCTTGAAGTAACTACAAGGCACCCTTCGCTGAGAGCTGGACCGTTGTTGAGGCATCATAGTAGAAGGATCTCGAACCGCGCCGCCTACGGAAATCAAATTCGGCTGTGGGTCCTTGAATAAAAGGGTATACTCCTCCAGCGTGAGGCAGTGCCTATATTTGCAGGAAAGATCCTGTAGACACGTATGCTCAGCATATAATTTACAAAATGCAACTTGGGAATCGCATGTAGGATCTGCAAAATGACTCCAATGGAGAGTGAATGATGGTGATTTGATCATAGTTGTGTTTTCGGGAGAGTCATTGCGGATTAGACTTTTTGGAAGTGAGAACTGAAGTGGTTGAGGATCTTTGAAGAGAAGGGTGTACTCCCATGGAGTAAGGCAGTGACGAAAGGCGCAGGTATCTGAGGTCGCATTGGAACATTTATTTTGAGCAAAAGCTTTACAGAATGCTACTGTTGGATCAGTCGTGCCATCAGCGAAGCGGCACCAGTGGAGCGACATCATAGAGATTTGGCGAGCATCAGAAGTTTGAGCGAGTGCAGGCATTGAGGGAGGAACAGATACAGGTGCAGGGACAGGTGCAGGGACAGGTGCAGGAGGAGGAATGGATGTCAAAGTCGTAGATGTGGCAGCAGGAACAGATCCGGCAGGCATATCAGGAAGAACAGTTCCATGAAATTGTATAGACCCAGTGGATGAATGTGCTTGAACGGAAAGTCGGGAATGAGGTGCTGATATTCGATGCTGGGCATCTATATCTCCGTTCATACCGACCGGTGGGGCGTCTTCAGGCTCAGATACCAGATGTTGATCATCGTGAGGTCCGCTTGTTGACTCTTCCGCTGATTGAATTGACAGAAGCTGAATAGCAGGAGGCTCGTCACCTGCATTAGGCTCTTCTGCAGATTCAGATGCAGAGTGCTGCCAGTACACATTATGAGGTCGATCACCTGTATCCAATTCTAATGGTTCATCAATTGATTGTTCGAGGCCTTGTTGTTCCCTTGCTGCACTCAGTTCTTCTGAAGCAAGAGCCTGTATGTTATGGTGGCCTTCGTCCAATTCCTGCTGGTCAAAGTCTTGGGTACTATGCACTTCATCAACAGCAGGACGGAGTTCCTCCTCTGAGTCGTCTTGCCGACTATCGCCAACAGATTTATCATCGTTCAATCCTCTCTGTACGTTCTCCGCTTCATCATCCGGAACTTGACTCCAAGTGATGTCAATCTTGTTCCCCTTCTCCACCACCGAATTCTCTTCAGGCAACACTGGTTCTTCGACCTCGATATCAACTTCATCTCGCCTCGTCGCCGACGCAGAAGAATTCGGAATAATTGGCTTTTCTCGAGGATCTTCATTCCATCCCCATTTATCTTCCTCAATATCATCTGACCGACTAATTGCACCGTCCCTGGAAGCGCCTGGATCATCAGAACCGGATTCCGAATTGTAATCATCGTTAGAATCAACATTATCTGGACCATCAGCGTAACCAGAGCTTGGGGAAGCATCATGGCCATTTGGGTTATAATAGGAGGATGGTACTTCTGGAGTGGGGGTACTTTGATATGAAGTGAGAGAGGCACGTTCAAAACGCGGTGATCTGAGCTGGTTGATGTTGTCTTCCATATGAAGCTGGTTGTCGTTTTGATCATCCTCTAGGCCACCAAAAGAGCCCTCATTCTGAGCTACCTTGACTTCGGCTTGTTGCACGACTGGACTCGCAGATGTTGTACTACTTTCCAGCGTTGGCTTTTTCGAAGATTCCGGAGACGGCGCAATTGTAACACTATCACCACGATGACTAACTTTGTCTTTCCGTGGAAGGTTGGTTTTGATTTCCGGCCTTTGGTGAGAATGCTTGGGCCGATTACCTTGCTTGTGAGAACCTTTCACGGGATGTCTGCGGGATTGACTCAGTTCTCCTCGGGGCCGAAAGGTAGTTTGTCTTAGGTCTGTACATCCCATGACGTAAACTCTGCATTATCATCCATAGAAGTAGCTTGAGCCACACTTACCGCTTGACGGCGACGCGGGACGTGAAGCAATGGCTTTTTTGGAGTGCGAGAACCTGCAGTCGACGTTCTCGCACGTTTGAAAGTAGATATGAAAGATGCATGGGTAGAGCTCATCACGGTTTTGACTAAGGAGATCAGCGGGACTGATATCATTGTCAACTGCATGATCGATGTCGATCAGACCATCGCTCAAGGGCGATAAAATCAACGTCGAAGCTGACTCCAAAGACGCGGGCTTGACATTCGAATCTGCCATGGCACAAGAATCCGGTAGAAATCGTGTTTACGCTGAGTTTATGGGACAAATGTTTCAGCAGGCGAGAGAGAATGAAAAAGATGTCACGTGTTAATCTGTCTTTGTTTACTAAGAAGGATTGTGGTTCCCCAAAAGCACCCGTAGAGTACCCTCTACCGCGGACTGCGATCGAGCACTGTAAATAAATTTGTGAAAAATATCATGTGTATTGTTATCACAGTATGATGGCAGGCGGCAGCGAATGCCATACTACCATGGGATCCCCAAATAAGGTGGGTCGAGGTAACATTTTATCCATCTGCAAGCCCATCCAGGACATACAAGGGATGACCATAGGACGCGAGATAGTAGTTGTATATCTGTTTGTTGAACAAGCCATCCGTCGCCGGACCTAATTCAATTAAGTTCGGAGTTTGACATTGTGACCATGTTCCGCTGTGAATTATTTTGTGTATTATCACAATCTCAATAGCTTATCCAATAATTTTTGTAAAATCTTTCCTTCCTACTAATGCAGGTCAATGCACCTGAGCGCACATCTTTCACCTTTGACACTGTACCTGAAGCTCTTGAAGCTTTCGCAAACGGTGAATTTCTTGTTGTGATGGACGACGAAAATCGCGAGAACGAAGGTGATCTTATCATCGCTGGCAGCCAATGTACAACGGAGAAGATGGCTTGGATGATCAAGCATACGAGGTCTGTCTGCCTTCTGTTCTCTCTCTCTCTTTCTCTTTTCTGACCTCCTTCCCCGTTGTCGTGCGGATTCAGTGGGTATATCTGCTGCGCGGTCCCCGGCTCGCGGCTTGAAGAACTCCAGATTCCCATGATGTTTCCCGATAATCAAGAGCGCCATCGGACTGCCTACACCGTTACTGTTGACTATAAACATGGTACATTCGCCTTTCTTTACTACGTCTCCTGCCACCAATTTCTTCTTTTATTGTAAACTCACTCTCCTACACAGGCACGACAACTGGCATATCCGCATTCGATCGCTCTCTGACCGTGCGCGCACTTGCATCCCCTGATTCCACCCCCAGCGATTTTACACGTCCTGGACACATGGTACCGCTTCGCTCTTGCAAAGGCGGTGTTCTCGTTCGCAGGGGTCACACAGAGGCTGGTGTTGATCTCTGCCTAATGACAAACCAACCTCAAGCTGGCGTTCTCTGTGAACTTGTCAATGACGATTTGATGGGCACTATGGCACGTCGAGATGACTGTCGTGCATTCGCTGATCGTTGGGGTCTGAAGATGATCAGCATCGAGATGCTCGAAGACTACAAGAGAAAAGTTTGGTTGCCTGAGCAGCAGGCGCAAAATGGGGTGTAGTAATATGTGGTCATTCCTTTTCACCTTACAGGATTGGTGGATCTCCTCTCAGCTTTAATTCGCCCATAACTCGACAGTCACCTAGGGACTTCGTTCTGTGCAAAAGCCAAAATCTTCAGGAGCATTGGTTAGAATTGTATATTTAGGTACATATTTCAGTTTGATAGACCTAGAACATATTTGCCCTAATAATATTATCATGTTGTACTTGTTGACTTAATGGCTGGTTTATTGGCTTTTGTGAATGGCTGACTACATTACTAACTGAGTGAGCGACTGACTTAACCTCATGGGGTGGGTAACAAAGAATTCCATGTTCTTTTTGAGTAAAAGTTGGTAGTTAGCACTGTTGTAAGTGTAGTGCAAACTTCTATGGTCTGAGGAAATCTGGGACACATGTGATTCCCATAGCAATAACCCCTAGATAATCCTTAGATGTGACATCACTAACAAATGACAAAAAAGGATGCCGCATAGTCCACCGTGATCGGCGGTGAGTCTCACCATCACTATTTTTTTAACCTCAGCAACTACGTCTGGTAACAGTAACAGCAATAGTTTCGGTGTATGCCAGGAACTTTACACTCGTTCCACTACTGCCTCTGCATCCGCCGTCACCTGGACAGGTGCCACGCAAATTTTCTTCATATTATCTATGGCCCTTCCCGCCGGCAAACTTCTCGATATGGGCTACTTTTGCCTCACCGTCTTTGTTGGAACCCTGATCTACGTCTTTTTGTGAACCCATCTCTCTCTATATATATTTATGTGTCATGTAACAATTCTCCGGACTTGCCGCTACTCCAGACATCCACTAGCAAACTTTGCCTACACCCTCCTCCTCCTATGGCCACATGCCTTCCGTAGACACACCCCCTAGCGTTAGGCCCTATTTAGGCCCTCCACGTCTTAGCACTAGCTTGCTTGTTGCGGAAACAGAAATCCTGAATCAAGAAAAATGCCATGTGGACAAATCCTACCTTGGGCATTGGTTCTGATCTTCTCTATGTCCCTGCGTCACGGTTCAAGGACCCAAGTAAAGTAGGGTAAACTGGTCTCAGATGCTGATGTAGCAATTGTGAGAATTTGGTTCGAGATCGCCTTTGCCTTGAATTCTTTTGGTGTTTTGATAGGAAACTCAGTCGATGAAAAGAGAGCTCTTCGGAAAAACTTTTTCCCTGGATAAGGTTCAGGGATGTAGACTTCCTCTCTGTTCTTTGGATTGAGGAATTGTACACTCATGCCAGCATAGGTAGCACTAACAATAGATGCCATTGGATTTACCACCACTCGTCAAATTCTTGTTCAGGTACAAATTATCTGACGATTCTGTGTGATCCCATTCTTTGTGCATGCATACACACAGACACATGTCTTTCAGAATAGAATTCTTACTCGAAAAAATGACGTTGATGAAGGATTTGAAAAAAACCTAAAAGCTATCCTGTTGGAAGAAAGAGGATAGTGAGCATTGCAATTTTTGAACAAACTGGAGAATTGCGCCGAGTATCCAGAGTCATTCCATGAGAACTCCACTGTAAAAAAACATGTTGGTTGTCATTCGCTATAATGCCTTGTGACTTCAAGTATGTCAATTATATGAACAATAAATGTAAGATGGTCAGGTTTATGATAGTTTTACAATACATGTGCAATAAAATTACATGATTTAAAAGCAATGAGATATTCCAAAAACTGAGTGTCATCAAAGTGGAAGCAAAGGCTACAATGGTGGAAGTGGGCGACGACACTGTGGACAAATGGTTTTGATTGCCAGCCACTAAGGGGTGTCATAAGTAGAAATAGTACAAAAAGCCGAGAAAGAGCTCACCTTTTCCAGGCACTCCGTGTGCTGAGATCAAAAAATGAGCCTCGAGTCAATAACTCAGGGTGAGGCAACCCACAAATAAATGATGACATGGAGCCAGGCTATATTCCCTCCTGCTTGAGATCACTACTCCTTTTTGCATAACGCTTAACAGACCACCAGGGCTTATGGTCATGCTCGCTCCCTTTCCATCGCCTGAGTCTCCTATCCATCCTTTACCTCTTTCTTTCCCAGCTTCATGGGTTGATTTGGGACGCAATGAGGGGTCAATATGAATGGAGTCCATGCATATTGAACAGTCCCCCAAGGACTTCTCCGGAGCTTCGGGATCTGGGAGTGGCAGAGGAGGGTGGTAGTCGTGCAACTTGACAGCTTGGTACTTGGTAGTCGAAGTGATTATGTTGATTGATAGATAGTTCAAATAATTATCTACTCACCTTGGCAGGAAGGAAGAACGACGGCCCAATGAACTCTTGAAGCATGAGTACACAGGCCTCAAGTAAGACAACAGCTGCCATCCAGTAGGCCCAGCCTGTCTCCTTGATCAGCGCTAGACAGTGCTGGTATGTGTCCTGACCCACCTCGCGGTTCAACATCCAACACATTACGGGGACATGTCAAAAAGTCTGTGAATAATTAAAATGAGAAGGGTTCGATATAGATCGATACTCACATAATGCACCAGCTAAACGGCAAATTGTCGTTCCGAACACATATTCTGGTGTCAACCCACTGGTCCTTCCCTTCCTCGCTGACCGCCAGATTTGTGGCAACCAGATGAGTGTGTATGTCACAGAAACGAAGAGCATCGACAATGCCGGCGAAAGTATAACTCGAACTAAGACCGTCAAAAACAAGAACAACATAATCCCTGCAGATACGAGTTAGAGAAAGCCCTGTGTTTATGACATCGTAAACGGACAGAGTCTTGCCTGTGGATCAGTTCGCACGTGATGTAGGAAGAACCGGAAGAAAGAGGAGTGTGGATCATCATTCCGCTGATGGGTAGGTGGTGTAGCAGCCGTAGTTTGATTTCCCACTGTGGGGCCAGCCGTTCGGGTTGGAGGTAAAGGGGGTGGTGTAGGCGGCGATTCGGATCCTTGAACCTGGAAAATCAAAGCGGCAAATTGCTGAGAATAATAAGTCGCTATTGTGTTTGAAGTGGCCGATACTCACTGCCTCCTGGATGAAAAGGACACAGGACAAAAACGCCGTGGCCATAAGCGCCAAAGACGCTCTTCCCTCAGCAAGGATAGCAAATGTGATGTGACCAGCAAAGCAGACAGCATCAATCGTGGCATTGACAAGGAACGTCCAACGGGAAACTCGAGTGATTCCAAAGGCCGTGCGACTAAGCCCTGCTTGTCGAGTAAATATGAGAAGGGCAACGAAATAGGCAAGCGCTGACAATCCACCATCTGGAAAAACTTGAGAAAGTGAAATAAGAATATGAACATTTTGTACTAACATCTTGTCATCTTGCTGAAGAAGGCTTGCGACCTCAAACCCTGTGTGCTATGGATTTCATAGAGAATACCACATTTCTTGCTGAGCAACACAGCGCTCAGGACTATCTTGGGAGGCTTGACGGTCGATATGCCGGTAGGATGCTGGATCTCGCTCTCCAAATCTTGCATAAGACGATTTGGGATAGGAACCGGTTGAAACTGAGCATGAAATGTGAATGGGCACTGAGACTTCGGTACATCCTCTTCATGGTGTATTCAATCTCCGTAGCGTGCCGATGGAAAAACCCACTCACCATTACTTGACTCGTTATCAATCAAACCATCGTCAATCATATTCTTCAGGTGAGTAATCCTATGTTCAAGCTCTGGAGCTATGATTCCGGCGGTCTCGTTCTGACGATCAAGAGGCACAAGGGAAGGCAAAAGGCGAATGTCCAATTGTTGGCTACAAGTTTGTCAGGTGAAAAGAGCCAAAAATGATATGTTTATTTACCCGGATGGTTCAACAAGCCCAACGATAGATCCCTGAGACAAAAAGTGTATACCATCAAATTCAAGGCGTATGGTTTCTTGGGAATTTTCATCTATGAGCTCCATCCTTGCCTAATTAAGACGAGATAAAGCAGGAACCTTGACAAAAGGTATCAACATACATGAACTGCAACCAAGTCCTTTGATTTGCTTCCACTCTTTTGCATTGCAAGGGGTTCCTTCTCGTGCAATGTCATTACCAGCTTGGTAGAGGCCGTCCAATTCCAAGTCGAACCTAATTCAATCATTTCGGTGACATTGGCCCCGGAGACGTAGTGCTCAGCCAACGGTTTCCATGATAACGACTTGTTCTTCTCCAATGCCAGTGGCGTAATGTTATAGAACCGGGCATTACCACGCACGTATCCTGTAATGTTGGGATAGTATGACTCGCGAGAATTGTCAAGAGTATGTCCCTTGATATGAAAAACATCCAAGAGCGGAGTGACCGTGAGATCAGGTTCAGGCTACGATCGTGGGTAACCATGAGTCTTTGGACAGACGATTACAGACATATTCTCGACACACCAAGCTAAAATTTGACACAGTTCCATTCATCCATGCAGTGTAGTTCGACAACTGATTCTCAAGTGAATTCATAGCATCCTGATAATGATGCCGAGCCAGAAATTCCTCGCCATTGTGGCTGGAGAGGAGAAAGAGGATGAGACTGATAAGAAGAAAGGAAGAAACAGAGCCTCTTGGTCTGGTTCTGTCGTTTGCAGTCCCCGTTGTTTCGTCACGAGTGTCCATGATACGGCCAGCAGCCTAAGAGGCAGTGAGCAGTGTCACGTACATCACGAGTTCACGTGCTCAGTCCGCCGCGCTATATATCGCGTCGGTGGGTGTCTGTTTCAAACCTTCTGCCATGTTTGATCAAGACGGTAGTCGTCGCTGGATGCACTTTCAATCAGCCCTACAGCTTGCTATACAGCGATCAGCGCGTAAATGGACGTAGGTAAACGATTATATACACTCCGCAATTCATAAGCCGACAATGGACCCAGATTCGAGGATTTTACACAGTGTTTTCCATTATACGTCGAGGAAGAAAAGAACGCAGCATCAGTCACATTTAATATCATATCCGACTGGATTGAGAAACAAGACCGGGTGCGTTTACTGAAAGTCTCAACTCTACTTTGTCCTGAAAATCGTGCTCGCAGGATGATATCACTCAATTGTTTGAGAAATATGGCGTTCGAGAAAACATAGACATCCTTCACAAGATTGTGACAGAAGCAAAAGCTCGGAAAGATGTCACAAAAGACACCTGGAGAGGAGATCTACAGCCAGAGGGAGCTGTCTGTGCCCGCACTATCCCCGTTCTCGAGGCTGAGGCAGCTCAGCTTGAAGAGACACTGGCTCGGGTAATTGAATTTGTACACTTCTGGGATGAATCACTTAATCAAATCTACCAAGCTTGAAGCAGAGAACCGCCAACTGCAAGCTCAACTCGACGAGAACACTCGGGCCAAGGACGAGGCTAGACTTGGAACCCTGGAACTTCTGCAGATGCTCGAGGAGGCATGCTCCCTATCAGTTCTATAGATTCTATACTGATAAACCCTCTTTAGACATATAGCCAGTGGGAACAGCTGCCTTTGGACGCCATAGAGGACTGGACAGTGCAAACATTGAATACACTCAAATCCTTACCACCACACTGATACTCTCAGAAATTCATCTCCCGTTCAGTAACCTTTCTATGGTAGGAAATGGCAGTACGCTAAATCTGATCACCCGAGTTTTGAGTGACTGGCTGGGCCCGTGAAGCATCCGAAGAGTACTGAATCTTCGACAATTCCAAAATTTGGGATCAAGACCATTGTCCATACAACTGTGAAACAGGTCATGACGGGATGGGGCATTTGATGTTCAGAGAAAGGGTTATTGCGGTCTGGCCTGGTAATTCGAAGGTTGCTACTCTAACGGTTACCTCAAGGCAGCTCATAAGGCTATCTCCAGTCCTGTATTGACCTTAAGGTAGCAACCCATCTCAAATCGCAATGATATTAGACTGGTACGACAAAGCTGAAGTATCTTGCTCTTCCAAAGATTCAACATCTAGGCTCAGGGACACATACAGTTATCGACAGAGTCCATAGATAAAATCTACCAGTCAGAGGGTTATTTTTTTTTGGGTCCCAGTCAGAGGGTTACTCACGTCCATGTGATATCAACTGAATTTCAGATGAAGTAATCTACAAATATATATTATCATGGATGCTGTCAATCGATTAATCGTGATTCAAAGCGTCAGCCCAAGCCCAACCCTGAAGAATATTTGTTCTGTGGTGCTCTACCAGAAATTCCATTTCCCGAAAATCAAACGCATCAATCACGACATTCGATCCTACAACCTACACTGCGTGCCGAAGGGCTGGTACGAAAATTGTCAAATGACACATCACTCTCTCGGTCTTATAATTTGGATAGAGATCTGGAGCGAAGAGGGCACTACCAGTGGACTGGCAGGGGAAGATATCAAGCCTATCACGCCGAAATGCAATGTCCTAACAGAGGGAACATACCAATATTTCGTATTGGCGTTGCAAGAAGAATCACCTCGAGGATACGTACCTGACGTCAACCTTTCTTAGCTTTGCCTTTCTTCTTGCCTTTGCTGCTGGGCGCAGATGAAACAACCTCAAGAGATCCACCTGCGGCCTCGGCCTCCACTCCCCCTCCTCGTTCAATCTTCGAATTGGCATCCAGGAAGAACATCAGGTCCCGAACCTGATCTGTCAATTCTTCAATTCTCGCGAGACACTCATTCTTCCCTTGTTCTGTCAGCGCTATTTGATCTTTCATTCCCTTGACATTTTTGAGCAACCCCTCCGTCACAGCCCTTTCCTCTCTCAAATCAGCTTCTAGCCTCTTTGCGAGTCCTGTCATTCGATCAGCTTTTTGCTCTGCCCTTGTCTTTCCTTTCTCTAGCTCCTCAATCTGTCTTGTTGTTTCTGCTTGATGTCGCCTCTCTTCCTCCCGCTCCCTACCTTTTTCAAGCTCTCTGTCGCTATTTATCTGCGCAATGACGTGCTTCAGGTCGCTTATCTGATTCTTGAGATCCTCCTTTTGTTCTTCATAATAAGAGCGCTGAGAATCCAGCTGCGATGTGAGAAGATAAGAATATTCAATCCCAATTGCTTCAATCTTCTCTGCGGACAAAGCGTCAGCTTGACTTGGTCCCAAACCACCCTCTCTGGGTACTGTATCTATAGATGCAGAAGCACTTGGGAGTTCAACCAATTTGCCATCCGCCTTGTTTTGAATAAGTCGATGGACATAACCATCGCCAGCATAGTCCCAAACTCTCTGCGTCTCGAGTTCGAGCGCATATAGATGGGTCGTTGCTTGGTAATGTGCTTGAGCATGGGCTTGTCCGTATCGCCCGCAACCAATGTTTCCACATATAAGGCAGATCCACAAATTAGTAGTCGAAAGGCATTCAGAACATTGAGACGGGGCACTCGAGGAAGGATAACTAAAAGGTGGGGGACGAGGTGGCCGATTCGAAGCGGATGTAGGGTGAGACGTGAGGATATTCTGAGAGTACCGACATACAGGACACCTAGCTGATGTTAGAAGCAAGTTCACATTAGAAATGACATTGAGCTAACCGACTATCACCCCATTTGCTGAGGCACATACAGTGGAAAGTATGCGAGCAAGGCACTGTAATGAGACCAGTAACAGCAGAATCCATACGTTCGAGGCATACAGGACATGTAGGGAGTTCTTGGGCAGGTCCATAGGTGCTGTTCATCCGGGAAATTGCTTGTGATAACGCATCATCAGGTTCAACTTGAACCGACAACACATGAACGACATGACATATCTCAGGCTAAATCATTGATTCCTGAATGCTCGTTCAAGCGATGTAGATATGACCATGAAGCGCACCTCCATCGAGTTGAATGGTTTACCATTATACGCTTCCACAAAATCTGCGGCGTCACCTGGGTTTGCCAGTCTGACCAATACAATGGATCGGTTCGGTGCAAAATCCCTACATGCGTAGAGAATCTGTCAGATATTTCCAGAAAACTGGTTTGAGATCTGCTGCGAACCGTATTATTCGTAAGTGGCCGATGCTCCCTGTGGCGGGTCCGACAAAAGCCAGAAAGTCTGAGGGAGTCATCCAAGACGGTACCGCAAGCACCCCTAGTGTCACACCGGCATCCTCGATATCTGGAAGGACTTCAGAAGCTTTTCTTTCCAACTCATCGAGTCCAGGACGTTTTCCAGCATCTCGGAAAATGTGGACAGTTCCTTCAGGCAGATTAGTGGTGCCAGATTTGCTACGAGAACTAGGAACGAACGTGGCCTCGACCGGACCTATTCAAAGATATCAGCTCTGTGGCTCAACGAGATTCTACAAGCAGTTCTGGATCGCACCCCTTCCGCCCTCTTTATTTTTTCCAGCATTAGCGTACGGCCGTCTACCGGCAAGTTCGTTCTTCTCAAACTCCATCCAGTCTATTTGTAATGGTCCTTTTCTGTAATCCTTTCCTAGAGGCTGATTAACGAAACCTCGACGATGACTCGGAGATCGCTGATGGTGAGGTAGCCTTTGAAATAAGTGCTTTGGTGTGAATATAGCGTCTGGGGTTGTTTCATGTGCGATTTTGGAGTTGCTCAAGGAAATAATTAGATGATAGCCACGCATTCTAAAGTCAAGCCTTCATTCCGAGCAGAGTGTCAAAAACAACCTCCGAAATAGGTATCCTTACATCAGAGTGACTCAAATGAGAGTCCCGGTGATCCCCTTTACTTTGAATGCTCTCTAATATTGTTAATCCACAGTGAGTACTATGTTCTCGTGGATTTACTTCTCCAGAGAGTCGGATTTATTTCTTGTGGTTATCGTATCAGTTTTGCTACACTCACAGCGGCACAATCTTCCGGAGTCGATCATTTGAGTTGGGTCGAGCGGTTTCAGATATACATCCCTCGAAACATAATAAATTCATTCATTGATTAGCCTCTGCATGCGATCATGCCAGGATGTTCTATGGTTCTCAGGTCGCCCTCACTACTCAACCTGTCCAAGCCTTTTACTCCTAAATCACTCAGAGCCCTGCGCCGTGTACTTTCGGATGCCCAACAGCTAGAGCGCCAACAATCACAGCTTGGCAACAAGTCACGTAATGCTGGTGTATTAGTCCCCCTCTGCAATGTTGAAGGAAGACCCGGAATTTTGTTTCAAGTGAGGGCAAAGAACCTTCGAAGTCATTCTGGCGAGGTGAGGTAAGATTACAATTTATCCAGCCCAGGCACGTCTGAACAAATGGACAGTTTCCCTGGAGGGCGAATAGACGACGTGGGTCTCACAGCGTTCAGACGTTCTGGTGGCTTGTTAATGTAGGCAACACAGACTGATGCATCGTTCTTGGATGGGGCGTTGCGGGAGACAGAAGAAGAGCTGGGTATACGACCTGAAGAGATCCAAATTCTCGGAGAAATAGGTCCACCCCAGGTCAATTTACGGGGAGACATGCGTGTATGGCCATATATTGTGCGTAATATCATACTTAATACACTGATAAATAACGATGAGATGAATGTCTAGGGATTCGTGAGCGAAAGGAATGTCAATCAGCCGGAGGCAGATGACTATCCTTACGCCTCACTTGACCTCAGCAAGATCCGGAGAGTAATGTCAATTTCGGAGGTGGCAATCGTGTTTCATGTCCCGTTGACAGAATTGACAGAACCTCGAAGATTACGGCCATATCTATTTCGTGGCAAGAGGCCGTATTGGGCTGTGGACGTGACAGATATCGTCCGCTCAGCAGAGGGATTTTCTGAGACGAGTGACATCACCTCTATCAGTACCGAGGCAGTCCGTGGCGGGACCCAGTATGACGAAGTAGGGTGTAGACTTGAGATATGGGGATTGACAGGGTGGTATCTTTCACTCTTGTTGCAGAGATTGCGGGTATATCAGGAGTGAGGACTACATGTCAAGCTTTCTCCATCTGCACCCAACGCTGGCGTAGACTACCAGCTGAAGGTTTCTTCTGTCCTGAGAACTGTGATTCGATATTTATCTTTGTTTCATTTGCTTTTCCGTCGTCGCCATCAGTCTTTTTGCGCCCGACTATCTGCATCTTTGAATGATGTTTGCGACGAGCACTGGAGGTACTCTGGCGGGACCGCCAAATGATGAACAGTCCAGTTTCAGCGAGAGCAACAATGATTGTTGTGCCTAGTGCTAATAACACGCGCTGTAGAGTTGTGAGTGTGCCTGATGAAGAAAGCTAGGGTCCGCACCCAGTGATTTTGCCAATGCAGTTTGTCAGACGCCCACCAGGTCGCAAAACCCACACAAAGGACACTCAACAGGCCATCTATAATGGCTGTTATCTCCTGACGCTCGCGCTTCTGCTGCTCGGCTAATTGTTCTGGTTCTGGGAGTGACACGTACGCGCCGAAATTCCGCTCTGGCGAGGTTTTGACTCCCGCTAAGAGAGAAACCATCATATAATCGTTAGGATCCAGAGTACATGCCTCTAATTTTTCTCTTCCCTCCAGAGTTCTTGACCATTGGGAAATGGTCAGGAGGGTGGAATACGGGATGATGTCACTCGACACATCCGAGACGTAAAACTTGAGTTCCTCGGCCAAGGCGAGCGGCAGCAAGTCTGGCAAGGGTTTGAGCATCTTCAGGAGATGAGGTTCGAGAGAGACTTTGAGCTTGGAAGTGTCGATACCATCCATGTTGAAAAACAAGAAAAAGGGACAGCTTAACACCGATCAAATGATGATGTTCACATCGCCCTTCCACCACTCCCATTGCTCAAGATATGACAGAAACAACGGTGGCATTGGGAATTGAGATTGCCACAGCTTGTACCGAGCTGGACATCAACCACCTCGACTCAATTCTCTCGTTTTCTCGGATAATCGACAATATATCTCCTGAGCTAGCAAAGAGTGACCAAGTACGGTAGGACAGCGCCTCTTTCATTATCGCACCCTCTAATCGTGATTTGTAGTGTTGCTCTCGGCTTGGATAGTACTATTTGGCAACCCTTGGACAAAGTTTGGAAAGGTTTAGCTCGTGCTCATTCTACATTTTGGGAGGCCGATGAAGAAGACGATGACAGACAATGGGCACTTGCCGGTCTGTGTGCTACCATGGCAAAATTCATTCGGAATCTGGTCGCTGGAGTTCCTGACAATCAGTCTAGGGCATTGTGAGTACTGGTACCATGGGTCAACACACCCGCTCAAGGGACCGATACTAGCCACATTGAACCAGAGTTAAGGCGATTATTACATTATTACACCTCTTGGTCAGCTATGGAAGACGAAAGATGTAGGTCGTGTGTTCTATAGTCTCCGTAGATTCCTAACGCGCATATTAGCCATTGCCGCCGCAAGGTTTCTCATTCAGGCCTTGTCGAACCTGGTCACAGGACACGAAGAACTCATGAGTAATCTCTGGGAAACATACCTCAACCTTCCGGAAGACCAGGTCGTCATCATGTATGTCCTAAGCTTGATTCGAGGGACTTGACCAAACGCTCAGATTAATAGTCGTTTGCTAGGCTCTCCTGATGCCAAAATCCTATTAAGCACATTGATTTTTATCTTGAATTGTCTCCATGACTCTCGCAAGCGAGCGTAAGCACAGGGTACATCCAAATCTTGCGAGCGGACTTGAAAATCTCATCAGGAAATTGCTGTGTCAAACCGGTGTTGGGACTCGCATGTGTATCTCCCTCCTAGATAATATGTTACGGTCATTTGAGGCCGACGAAGGTTCCATAGAGGCACAGGCATTCGACATCAGGTGCAGCTCTAATCGCTTGCCCTACCACAGCCGACTGATTGTGTTTTTCAGTTATGCCATATTATCCCACATCATAGAAGAAGGTCTGGCAGCAACGTTGTACCAACAATTTATCATGTAAATTGATATAAAATTTTTGGTGTCTAAATATCGAATTGATGGCAATATCTTTCAGACAGGACGAAATCATGACTCCTCACCAGACGACACTTCTGAAAATAATTGATTCCTACCTCCAAACTAATCAATCGATGCCTCAAACACCTATCAAACCTGAAACGCTTCAAATACACACCTCACTCACACCCATGTTGACAAGAGCCTTCTTCTCATTATCTAGATACGCGCAAATCTCAATTCGCCACTCTCTTGGGTTAGATGATATCAATCAGTCCGACCGGAAGTGCGCAGGGTCGGAAAGATCCATTTCGCCTGCTCCTGCCACAAGTAATACGGGATCGCCAGAAACATTGAATCATTCGCTCGGATCGCTCAAGAATATTGATGTTATGCTGCCAAAAGCGTGTGAAGCTCTAGTCCTAGTTACGCAATGCATGGTGACGATAGCCATTGAGGCAGAAGAAGATACTGCTCACCCAGGTCGTGAGGACACTCGAAATCCGAAATCTAACATGATGAATTACTTTATAGAAGCACAGACATCAGGCCTGGGAATAGTTGAAAATCTAGTTGGTGAGTATCACCTTTGCGCTTCTAAGACGGTGACGTCTCCGTTGATGGAAGTTTCTTTCTGGTCCGTCGGCTGATAACTTTATTTTCTTAGAGCTTCTCCGTCTCCTGGATATGTTTTTACCTCGAATCAACTTTGGTAAACCCGTTTCAGTGGCTGGGCGACCGATTGGTACATCAATGCCAGGCCAAGATCAAGAGCAAGCCCCTGACTCTTCTGTCACTGATAACCATGGTTTCGCATATCTCAAGCGCGATCTGGTGAGATTGTTGGGTACCCTTTGTCACGAAAAAAAGACAGTACAAGATCGAGTGCGGGAGGCGCGTGGGATTGAAGTCGTCCTGAACATGTGTGTTATTGATGAACGGAATCCTTGTAAGTCCGTGATATCCGAGCTCTAGTTTCCTAAAAAGAAAATAAGCTGTCTTGTTCATGGACACTATCATTGCTGACAATCTGAGATAGATTTGCAAGAACATGCTATCCTCACACTACGTAATCTTCTCAAGGACAATTCAGAAAATCAAAATGTGGTGGACTCAATTCAACCCTCTAACAATTGGGATCAAAGACTATACTGATTTGGGCACTGAAGGAGGCCTGGAGGGAAACCTCTCGACCTCTAGATAGAATGAGATAGAGCGAAAAAGAAAAGAGTTGATGTTTGAGTAACAGGATGTAAACTATGTGCAGGACCTTATTATTCCTCTTCGTCCACCGCGACGTGTCCCCGCTTGCGCCCTGCCCGCCTGACTTTGACATTCTCCTCAAGCTCCTCCTCACTCTCAATATCCATCTTATCCTCATCTGTATCATATAAGGCATCACCTGCTTTCTTTTGCATCTTTGTACTTTGCTCAATTTGTGCATCAAGGCGATCAAGAGGGTCTTCCGCGTCACTGGTAGTCTTGATGTGTTTTTTCTTTGAAGCGCCCTCTCCGTCTGACGAGTCTGCAACAACAAAATCGTCCTCTTGATAATTCTCCTCAACTTTCACTTTTTCCTTAGTATTCTTTCGCTTCCGTTTGCGGGTAGTGACGTCTTCCTCATCTTGATCGAACCCACCACCAGCATCTTCATCGCTACTCCAAAGTGCTTCAGTATCTGCCGAGCGCCGGGACTGACGTCTCCTCCGCCCACTACTAGAGTCATTGGTTTCAGTCTTCCGTCTCGATTTCTTCGCATTCTGTTTTATCAATTCCTTCAGGACGAATTCGGGATCTCTGACGGGATTAGGCGCTAAACGCAGCCGCGCAACCTTGTTATGCTTCTGACCTACGGCACGCACCAACATTCGATGCGTTTCTGATTGCATTCCCGTGGGCCTCAGACTCATGTAGCCAGTAATGACTGCTTCAGATTGTAGTACCTGGGATCGTTTATGTTGGGCGACGAGATATGTCAGGCCCTGGGACTTAAGGCCAGAGGATTGTGATTGACCGAGCTGTGGCTGTGACTGTGATGTAGAAAGACCGACAACTTGTCGAGGGATACCAGCAGAAGTGTCAATATTTTGGGCAATGTCGAAGAGCTCTCTTCCTAGTAGAAGACTCATTGTACCGTCTGACCAACGGATGATCCTACTGTTTGATTGGCGTTCCTTAATAGTTAGTCATGAGCTGGGAAATGTTCAAAATTGTCTCGGGAAAAAACATACATCACGACCATTGGCGTCCTTGATCCACCTCCATCGTACGGTATTTTCAACTTTCAATTTGATGGTCATACTTTTTTCTCGTACACTCTCCGCCTGCATGGACTCTTCTTCTTCAGGTCCAAGATATGTGTCTGGATGAAATGGTTTCGTGTCCATTTTTACAAAATTAGGCATGCGAATAACCCAATTCTGAACAATGAGTTTGAGCGGCGGTACAGAAAGTCCGACGCGGAGAACAAACTCACATTCCCATCTGAGCTTTTCGGAATAGGAAGGTTAGGGAAGGAAACGTCAGCCTCCTTAACGACCTCGCTTGTATCCAGTGGAGCTTCGTCTTCCTCGTATTCGAGTGCTTGCCTATGTTCCCTTTCTGGAGTCGGTAGTCTGTCCGATTCAAGCCCCGAGGCTGTGGGAGAGGCAGCAATACTCCTGTGACACATACAGTCAAGGAAGACCATAACACCTAAACATGAGGACATTCAGACCTGTCAGGTTTTGCCACCACTCCCTCGTCGTCACCAAACAGGTCCGGCATTTCTTCGTCCTGTTCCCCAGCTCCAGATTCGGAGACTGGGTGGGGTGATCCTAGATGTATTTCTGTATCACCAAGTGTAGGATCAGGCTTGATTTTTTTAATAGTAGATTCATCCAGTGCACGAGAGAGCGAATACATAGTTTGAATGTACGGAATATATGTAAGGGATATGTATCAATGACAATGAACGCGAGAAGGTTGGGTCACGTGAAGAGAGCTTTTTCTTTTTTTAATTCTATTCTGCAACAAGCAAATTAGTGCCAAGACGCGGAGGGCCTAGATAGGGTCCGACATCGGTTGTGAATCTACTGAAGGCATGAGGCCAGAGGAGGAAGAGGGTGTGGGGCGGAGTTTTCTAGTAGATAATTGGAGTAGCGGTATGAAGCGACCATATGGACATGTACAGCTATTTACCTTGAATTTACACAGGATTCAATTTTCGCATCTCATTTTCTGGTTAGTAACTGTATGAAATATCAATTATCATTCCATCACTGTTCACCAGCCATCTGCCAATAATTTTGTTTGGGATTGCTGTGTAAGTATAAGGCGGTTCAGTTCACCCCTTCTGGTTGAATGACTCACTGAACATATCGACTCGGCCTCATAATTTCTGAAAATCCGACCTAGGCATGACTCGATAACAGTTTCCTCGAGGTCCCAGTTTCTTTTGTTCCAAACTCGTAGTGTTCTGTTTTTAGCCCCATGGATCACGGAAAAAAGGAACGCCCCGACTTTTCCAATTGAGGCTGGGTAGCGACAATGAACGAGGAACCGAACATTACAGCTATGACCGTATTTACCCCAGAAATGGTAAGCTGTCAAAACGATCTCTTGCGATATCTAGGCAGATCTATATAAGTCCACCACTCGAGGCCCTACCCAAGTACTCCTTGATGCCCTACATAACAACAGCACTAACAGCTCAAATGCGGTCAGTTCTATTTTGATGACGCTCATGACTCTGATACTCATAAAACTGTAGAAAGTGTCCCTCTCACTTTGACGCTTCCTTTCCCTCACAGTGGCAGTACGATCCGTCGTATTGGCAGTACCGTAACCCCCTCTCAGCACTTTTCCCTCCAAGTGATTTTTCTTCGTTTGCAATGGCTCCATACGTTGTGAGCTATCTTCTTGGTTGCTGCTCATGAATGTTTTGATTGACTCTATCGGACAGAACGGGTACGGATATCCTGATACCAGCATCGACAATGCTTTGTCAAGCGTTGGCTTCATGGATTGTTGCAACAATCCTCTATACGGATCAGACACGAACGAATGGCAACCTGGATATCCACTCACTCTGGAAGCGCAGTCCCTGCGTTTTCCCGCGGCCTCGTTTCCTGGACCTTCATGGTCTGGACCATCTGTCACATCGCATCATGATCCTACGCATTATCAAGCCCCATTCAACAATAACGATTTTATGGCAGGCCAACAACAAACGGGCTCAAGTACTTACGTTACGGCAATGACTGCCTCAGCAGAATCTTCGATGATGAATCCTCGTTCAGAAACCCCCGCGAGTGTCATTTCATATGGGGGGAATTCCTTTGATATTCAGTCGAGGGCTACTACAAGCTCATCCGATGTAGGCACGCACGCGATTGACGAAATCCGTTACTCATTGCATTTCTAGGTTGAACTGTCGAAGCAGGGCATTTACTCCCATCAGGATCAGCTCTTATTCTTTAAGCAGGCATTGTCCCTCCCCGCCGCAAGCGCCATGGGGCCGTTCATCCCTCAGCAAATGTATGTGCCTCATACCAGCAGTGACAGGAAGCGTTATGTAGAAGAGATTGGACTTGATGCTCCGATCTACTGCTGGATGTCAGACCCAGAAGAGTGTGGTATCTCGTTGGCCGATGCTCTTCATTCTCGAGTGAACCGCCTGCGAAACCGAGACTGTCCTGTCTTCAGGGGGCGTGGACCTAGCGTTTCGATCCGTCTTCAGGTAAGTTTCTACTTTTGCATTCAAACATCACAATGCTGATCATTGCAGTGGCCTGGATATCGCCCATGGAGCAGACAAATACCCACCAAAGATTTCCGTAGCCCGCCAGGTCCTATCACTCTTGCCAAGTTAGCTAAAAATATAGCCAAATGCGTTCAACGGTTCATAGAGGTATGCATCCTATCCTAGCCAATCGGCGAATTAGAAGCTGAACGAGATGTTCTTCTCAGGAGCGCCAATACTCACGGCTCGAAGATGTTGCCGATCTGCGCTGGCAGGTGGGATCTACCGGCAGTGGACTGATCACGCTGGACGACATTGTTCTTGTCAGTATACATCACGTATCACTGGGCAGTTGGCAACCTCACCTAAGGTTGAAACACCCATTCGATCTACACGCTCGCCATTGAACCCGATCAAACTCCCATCCACCTCTTTTCTCATCAACTTTGCAATAACTCCTCTCCCGCACTAAATATAGACATGGGCGTTCAAGCACTATTCTTGGGTCTTCTTACCCTCTGTTTCTTCAAACTTCGGTTTTTCATTTTCGGACCCACCAACATAATCATCAAGGACGCAGCCGTTCATTTTCTTGTTTTGCATTGATTCTACTAAATATTTTCTGCTCCTTTTTATTTTTTTTATTTAAATATCATTTCGACTTCGTACTTTCTTTCGTCCGTCTGATCTTTTAGAAGATGTAGCAGTAAATTTTCTTCAGCCTCTACTTTGATGTCGGCGCTATGTATCATCCTTTGACACCATACCTTAGTGATCATGGACTAGTGAATATCAATCCATCTTAATTTGCATTGATTTGGTAGTAGATCCGAGTTCTGAGTCTTTGCCCCATGGTCGAGGCTGTGACAAAAGGATGTGAAAACTCTTCTCACTCTGGATTGTTATGATTTACGTTATTATAGCTTCTAAATGATCTAGAGGCGGAGTGATGGAAAAGGCGGTGAAAAACACCATCCGATTACGGCACCGTGATAACATCGAGATTCGGTACCTGGTACCTCACAAGGTTCAGAAAATGACGCATTAATCCCGGTGCATGCCATAAGCCTTATCCTGTGCCGCGCCGAGTATGATGTGTAAAAAATGCATGTGGAAGAGACGAAATAACAACAACAGCCAGAGAATTGGATCTGTCTGCAACATCTGTAACATGATTAATTGAAAGTACCCACACACTTACGAAACGGCACCGTCACCATCCAACTTGTTCATCGAACATCATTCTGTATACATGATCTAGTGTAAAAAC
>Ga0153976_1000004_pt1 | contig 64463 bp, 81 predicted proteins | sample TSGA060MetaG_FD_104717 | JGI IMG/M metagenome (GOLD analysis project Ga0153976, IMG submission 104717) | Attine ant fungus gardens microbial communities from Georgia, USA - TSGA060 MetaG | ecosystem: Host-associated > Fungi > Mycelium > Unclassified | place: USA: Georgia, Yuchi Wildlife... | reverse complement strand
GCAGTGTCAAAAGCAATATGACCGCTCAGGGCAATGCAAAAGGGCTTTACCTATAATTAATTATACCTATCCTTAGCATTTTGGTGGAAACAAAGGAAAGGTAGCTGAGATGGTAGAAAACATGGACACATAGTGAAGAAAACAAGGAGTCATCTAAATTCCAACAGATCGGCTCCCTCAACATCTAACCAACATGCCCAGGACGATCGATAACAGTATTTGTCAGAGTCTAGGGTAGCAAACCCAAAATACAGATTCCTAGAACATATCACCTACATACAACATACTCACATGTGGGACCCTTCCGTAGCTCTATTAACCATGTCATTTAGACTAATTGCTCTGAACTCATCTTCCTCACTCCCAATAACACCCTTCTCAACACTGGCCCACACTGCATCATCCAATACATATACCAGTAGCCCCTTCTTCCCTCCGTCCTCTCCAGAACTAATTCTGTACAGAGGCATCCGCGACTTAGCATGAGCTTTGCCAATGGGCATGAATAGCAGATTATGGTCTGCTGCGTATTCCTCAACGATGGATTTAAACGTAATTTCTTGTGTTCTTGTTGCTTTTCTAGTCGTAGGAATCTTGCCAGCCGCGATGGCTTGATGTTTATTCTTTTCTGTCAATGCCAAGACAGCCATCTCTTTCTTGAAATCCGGTTTCCTCAGCTTTATCCTCTCACTGGATGGCAAAGCCATCGCCTCATGCATCAACTCTAATCCTCTCTTAAAACCCCTCCCCACACCAGTGAATCCACCATTCTCGTTCCCACTCGAATCCAACAAATCCTTTGGAAACATATCTCTCCACTCTTGATACCACCGCCTCACTTCATCATAATCCGCAGTTGGCTGTATAAGCCAAACATGTAAGATCCTCAGCCACTCCGGGAAGAACTCGGTTTCAAAAACTTGGGACAGAATGGATGAGCGGACGAGTGGGATCCAGAGAAGAGTTTGTTGGAAGATAGGAAGGTACGGCATTTGGTTACGTGGATCAATGCGGAAGTTGGTACGAAGGTTGGCGCTGAGTTTCGGAATAATATACTTTAGAATTATTGTATCCCATTCGCCTTTGTTGTACACCTGAAATAAGTATTGTAAGCTGGGGATTGTGTGACGGGAGCAGGGACAGGGCCTACCTCGCGCCAAGCAGCCAGGTCATCAGGCATGTCTTCACCGGGAACCCAAGTCCGTATCAAGCTCTTAATCTTCCTTCTTGCATCGTTCATTAGGTCCTCTAACCGCAGCCCAACAAAGGGTAGCCATGGGAAAACGATAGATCTCAATGACACTTTGGAGCGATTGGAATTCCAGTCTGCCACTGCCCCTTTCACTTTGGGCAGGACCAGCTGATCGAGTATATTGTCCCGCATAAATGGAGGTAAGAACGTCGACCAAGCTTCGTATAACTTGACTGCAGGTTGCGGTTCTTCGGGTGGCCATTCATTGTTGATCGCTGATCTAACTTTCGGAAGCCAAACGTTCCAGAGGAGACTCTCAAATGGAGTCATTGGCGCCAGTCTGTAACATTTATCAGCAGGAGACGAAAGGGATCTGCAGGAACATACTCTTCCGGTGGTGGCGATATATCCATTCTTCGTCCACCATGAACATCAGCCTGAGTTTCTTCCTTGCTCTCTTCCTCCTCGCCTCTTACTCTTAATGCTTTTCGCCACTCACTGAATACCGATATGAACTCTTTCGGCTCTTTCAGCGGATCCCACCCAGCCACTTTCCTTCTCACCAGTGGCGCTACAGCAGCAATTACCACCTCATCCAATCCATACTTCTCCAGCTCCATCGGAAACTGATCCACTAATTTGCACACAAGAGGTGAAAAAGGCTCCAGGGAAACTTCATACACCGAAGCTTGTTCTTTTGATAGAGCAGATATTTCATTGGCTATAATTTGGATTTGCTGGAAACGAGATATTAGTGCAGCTTCCTCTTCAATCTTTCTGCTGAGACGAGCTTCTTCAGAAATAACGAAAGATTTATGTATGTGAAGAGCTTTGGCTTCGAGAGCTAGGTTATCGAGGTCAGATTTACACGATTGGGCGATAAGGCGGATGTTATGACGGATTTCAGGGATGTAGGTCGAGTCGCTTGTGGGTGCCCAAGAATTGAGATTGATATCCGATAGAGAGGAAACTTCTCGTGGCTGGAAAAAGAGACGTTAGTTCTGAAAGGTTTGTGATTATGGGAGCTTGTCATGTACGTACAATAGCACCCGTAGCATCAATAATCTGTCCTATCCCTGGGACAGCAGATTCTTGCCCAGCTTCGGCAATAATCTGTTCATATGTCTTGTGTTCAACTTTGGTTTTGACCTTCTTTGGTTTCTTCCAGATGTCCGAACGCTTCTGCTCGGCCTCCCTCACCTTTCTCCTCATCTTCTTCGTCTTCTCATCCTCCTCCTCGTCGCTGACATTTTCTCCTCTCCTCTTCGCCTCTCTTTTGCTTTGCTCTGTTTTCTCTTTAAACCCCTTGAATGCAATGCCCATCTTTTGTGGACGTAGTTTGCTTTCAATTGGAGTGACGATACCTGCGCCTTCGACACCGAGACCTGTGCCAGTTGTCCAACCCATCTTTTCAAGCATGCGAGAACCGAAGGAGCCTGCAATTTTTGAAAAGTGTACCATCTCTGACGCAGAGAGATTTGCAGGTTTTGGAGGGGATGAAAATGCTTCGCGTTTGAATCGGTTGCTTGCAGTCGAAGCTCGACCGAAGGCGGACGGCATACCATCTAGTGAAGGTGAAGCTCGAGAAGAGGAAGAACCATCATGCGGAACAGTGGGGGCAGGGGGCAGTGGGTGAGATGTAGATGAGTCGTTGTTCTCAGAGAGAAAGACAGTTCCATCCTTGTTACCGATGCCTCCTTTGAAACCGAAGCCGAAACCAGAGCTAGTACTGCCACCTGCTGTAGCAGATTTAAAGCCTATACCTCCGACACGAGGTTTCGGTACTTCCTCTTCTCCATAATCATCCTCTTCGTCTGGAAGCGCGCGAGGAGATGGAGGCCTGGATGGTTCAGAGTGGTCAGAATATTCTCGGGCCTCTGTAGCATCCTCGCCTTGAGATTCATCATCCTCACCATCATCCTCTTCGTTTGCACTCCTGTCTTCTAATGTTACATCCTCTTCTAACTCGAGTTTCTTATCGCTCGATACGAATGCAGGAGCCTTTGTCCAATGCGTTCTAGCGCGAGACGTAGAACCACGTTTGGAACTATCCTCGTAGTCACTGTCGTCTCCAAATACACCATATATAGCATCGTCCTTGCCGTTCTTTCTCCTGCGTTTGCGTCTGTATGGGTCCCGGAACAACTCTCGTTCGTCCCTCAAATCCGGGTCATTATCGAAATCGATATTGTCGTCATCAGAACGTCCGGCCGAGGAGTCTGAGTCGCCATCGTCGAGAACGCGTTTTCGCCGAGTCATGATGGTGATGGTGAGAGGAAAGTTATAGCGACATCCTCCACTCTGCGATGAAAATTCTATCACGTTCAGGTGCCCTTTCAGCTCGAAATATCAGATAGTTGAGTTTGCTTTATCATGCTTTTGTGGCAGGAAGAGATCTCCAAATCAGCCCAGCGGCCCAAATTCTACCAACTTAACATGAACGCCTTTGATTGACCGTGGATTTTGAACACCAATGACCACAGAATTACATCGTGTTGTACATAATACCTAACTCAGCACACCCATAATCAAGCTTGAGAGCATGGAGATTTCCCAGAGAAATGTGGCTCACAGCACCAATCTGGTTGTGTAAATCACTCGGATGTCAAATCTTCCTTATTGTCTCGTCATACCTAGCTGACTTCTTGTGTTTCACACGTACCTTATGCATCAGACCAATCCTGGGATTGCAAACCCATGCTAACGGTCTGCATGTTTATCTTTTACTTAGACAGTTTCATTCCGTGCTTAAAACATTGCACGCGCAAAGACTAAAACCCAATCAGAAAAGATGCGACCGTGAATTCAAGTCAGTCTTTGTGGAGTTGTAGCCCTTGTACGTACACTATCTTTTTTGGCCGTGTCTCAGCACTACACTGTTTGGGTAAGAATACTTTGATCGCACAAAAGGCTTTTGCATAATTAGTGTAGTGTATAACAATAAGGATGCGTTGCACTATATCTGGAGATACCTTTATTGTGATTCTTGGACAGATGGATCAATTACTCCTATATAAGAATAAGTCTCCATAATCACATAGATTCCTGTCCAACTCTCCTCTCTCAACTCCCTCTCTCAACTCTTACCGTTGGGTGCCTACGAGAATGCTCAGGTACCTCCGTACACCCGTTCTTATTCTTTTCTCTCTCTCTCTGCTATGCCGATCTGAACATCTACCAAGTTCTTTCCCTCATGTATATCCCGGTAAACCTTCTGGGGATTTTAGCCCCGAGTGGCAGGACTGTATGACGATCTCACCTTTTGAGAAACACAGAGTCCTGATCACTTGCGTTCCAAACAGATTACCGTGTAAAAGATTCTCTACCAAATGTAACATTCCATCTTGGAAACAGTTTTGCCGGAAATATTCCCGTAAACCGTGCTGGTCACCCAAACAATACCCTTTTCTTCGTTGGCTTTGAAAAATCCTCAGGATCCTTGACGAGTGATGATAATACTGAACCCTGGAGCATTTGGTTAAACGGAGGGTGAGTTCTTCATTCTCATTGACCCGTGTCATGTACTTACGTTTTGTCTAGTCCCGGATCCTCGAGCATGTATGGGATGCTTTTCGAGGTACGAATGTTGCAAATGTTGCTGGCTGGTGTTGTGGCATTCTCACGTCGTTTTCCTGCTAGAATGGACCCATACGAATACAAGACGATTATTCTGCAGTGCAGAACAATTACACATGGTCACAGCTGACTGATTATTTTTACGTCGATAATCCCGTGTAACATAACTTTTCTCTATTGCCCATGAGAAATTGGTTGACACGTTACGTCCTCCTCTTTACAGTGGCGTAGGATTTTCGACAGCTGATGCTGATGGTTACGGTGCGGTCTATTGCTACTCTCAGTATCCCAGTAGGAACTCAGTCCCATTTTATGTAGTGCACGACGAAGACCAAATGGCAGCAGACTTCGTACGCTTATCCCATCAGTACCCTGAGCTGATATTGATTTCGACATTTGCATTCAGATGGGGTTCTTAACAAACCTTGTGAAAGTGTTCCCTGGTCTTCAGAAACGCCCGTTGTACCTCACAGGCGAAAGCTATGCCGGAATGTATATTGTAAGTTCCATTTCTGCCGACCAGGGGAACTCTGAATGAAATACATGGGTGTCATGTCTAGCCATACATCATGAAGGCCTATTTTAACACGCCTAACCCCCCTGTTAAAGTCGGCAAGATCGTTATTGGTGACGGATCAGTAGCTACAGCTCAAGTTTATCAGTACTTGCCCACTGTGGGTCCTATCATACCTCATCTGAACTACACTTGACACAATGATTCTAGGTCCAAATTTTGCAAACATATCCTCAACTTATTGGATACGACCCACAAGTCTTCAAATACTTTGAGGCTCAGTAAGCTTGATCTTTGTCGCACTCCGTCATCTTCTCACATCCTGAAAACTACCAGGTCGCATTTGTGTCAATACGATGTGAACCTCACATACCCACAAACTTCACTATTACCCTCAATACCTTTGATAAATCCAGCCGAACGCGATAACCCGTTCTTAGCATATAGATCCAATGCTCGCGCTTTTTTACGACAATTATATCGACGTGGTGCAGAACAACAATCTGAATTGACGAGACGCGGAGAAAGTAATTTTGTGAAGCGGGACTCGAGTCAATTTTTCGAGAATAGACCATTTGATCAATTGGATCCTTGGGTGCGTACTCCTGTCTTCGAATGGAATGGAATGATTAATGAAATGATAATCCCTGATAACTTAGTACGGATGCAGTTTGTTGTCGATGTATATTGATTACGCAGTGAATTATACATTCCCTTGGAGTATGTCTAACCTTTTACAGTGCTATATGAATCTCTACTAACAACCCTCCCTAAAGACATCAACATAAATAATGACGACTTTGAGTTTGATTATTATGATATTCCTGATGCTCGCGGTCTAGATATTAGCACCGTTGGAGATGGTTCTTTTTTCATGAACGACCCGCGCACGAGAACAGCATTACATGCGCCCACAAGTAAAGATTGGGTTATGACATTCATTTATGTTTTTGGTGACCCTGATGGTACGTGTTTGATCTTTCAGAATCATCATGTGGGAGTGATGTGAGCGCCTCTCTTGTGCAGCTATTGATCTTAGTGAGTTTCGCTACTTTACCGTATCTTCATGGTGTTGTATGAGTTTGGTATTGATCATGAATCCGGTGGTTATTGTATGAACAGGTGTTGAGTGAGCATTTCCATCTGACATAAATATTTATGCCACTAATGCATTACATCTTCAGGCCAATGGCATTCCTTTCCGAACTGGCAACAAATGCTTCTAAACAAGATATTGGTGTCGTATTTTATGAAGGAAATGATGATGCCCTTATTGCGCATCGTGGAATCGAAGTCACCATTCAGGTAGTTGTTTATATATCATACCACTGAGCATGACTGACTATCATCTGTTTTGCGCATTTTTTTCACAACAGAATACTACATTTGGCGGCATCCAAGGTTTCACACGCAAACCCGCCACACCATGGCACGACGATTCTGGCAAATTTGCCGGTATAGTCCACCAAGAACGAAATTGGACCTACGTTCTGTTCAATGACGGTTCTCATACGGTCCCGAAAGATGTCCCAGCAGCGGTAAGCAATCTTTTTCCTCGATACTTGCTCGTCGTATAACACAAACAAAATAAAAGGCATACACATTTTTTAAGGATTTTGTCCTGGGCCACAACGAAACAGGTCTTGTTATCAACACGCCCAACGGTGGGGTCACTGTTGTTGGAGGTGAAAACTCAACATTCATCGAAGATGATGGGATCCTCCCAGGTCGTGATGAAGTCATATACTATCCTTCACCAAGTCAAACACATGATGTGTCGACATATGTGTTCCCAGAGGCAACGAGAGCGGCATGGAAAAAGTTCATAAAATCCGAAATGCTGAAATCAACAGACACTAGTACTTTGAAGACGGATTCAAGTGGGCAAAGTAATGCTGCTCTACGAAGCGGGGTTCTGCGGTCATCCATATCATCCATAATTGTTATTGTATTTTTAGGGTTATTTACGGGCTGTAGATGTATCTTCTAAGGGTATACCATACATGTATTAAAGCGTGGATTGACTCTGGTATTTGAGAGATATAGAGCTGAGCTAAAATATAGTGAGAATCATTAAGACGGTACATAAATTGTCTGATGGAGGATCGACTTTGTTTGACAATGGAGGGGGGAAAAATATAGGGCCTGACCGGGAATTGAACCCGGGACCTCCTCGATACTGCCTAAACGGCCCTAACAAGGAATCATACTACTAGACCATCAGGCCGATATTGGCTCTTTTATACTAACGTATGTATCAAGAAATTATCCAGCACTGGCGACGCGTCATTGCGCGCGTTCAAACTAATCTGGCATTCTCTGCATCACCTCATCCACCATGGACATCCATGCCTCAACATCAACAGGTACAATGGACCAACGCAGAAAAGATGCTCTCAAAGCTTACCGTGAGGTATTTTCTCCATAATTTCAAATGTTAGCTACCGGTTAAACTGATCATTTATTTTGGAACAGAAAATGCGGCAGCACGAAAAGCAATCTGAGAGTCTCAAAAATCGTACACCCGAAGCTTATGTAGACTAACATACCGCTTACTAAACATATAGTTCGTTTTTCACTGAAGGACCTTGAGAAGACATACGAGAAGACCGAGGATGATATTAAAGCCGTACAGTCTGTAGGCCAGATCATCGGAGAGGTTATGAAGCAATTGGACGATGACCGCTGTATGTGGCTATCTATTGTCTTTGTATAACTCAACATAATTCCGCTATAGTTATTGTGAAAGCCTCATCAGGACCCAGATATGTCGTCTCCTATCGCCCAGCACTACCAGTCGCAAAACTGAAAGCGAGTACTCGAGTATCACTCGACATGACCACCCTTACTATCATGCGGATCCTTCCTCGTGAAGTTGATCCACTGGTCTATAAGATGAGCATGGAAGATCCCGGAGATGCCTCCTTTGCAGGCATAGGTGGCTTGGGCGAGCAAGTACGTGAGCTCCGAGAGGTGTGTGGCTACATACTATATATCCCTATTTACCAGCAATTCATATCATCGACATAGATTATAGAACTTCCTCTCCACAGTCCAGAACTTTTCCAACGGGTTGGCATCAAACCACCAAAGGGTGTTCTTCTATACGGTCCTCCAGGAACAGGCAAAACTCTCCTCGCTCGAGCAGTTGCAGCTACTCTCCAAACCAACTTCCTCAAAGTTGTGTCATCTGCCATCGTTGACAAATATATTGGTGAATCTGCCCGCGTCGTTCGCGAAATGTTTGGCTACGCTCGTGACCATGAACCATGTGTTATCTTTATGGATGAAATTGATGCTATAGGTGGTAGAAGATTCTCAGAGGGTACGAGTGCTGATCGTGAAATTCAACGAACGTTGATGGAAGTACGTGGATCTGCATATTTTTTGAATCTCATGTGTTGAAGCCTCGAATAGCTACTGAATCAAATGGACGGCTTCGATGCACTCGGCCGAACGAAATTAATTATGGCTACAAATCGACCAGACACACTCGATCCTGCACTTCTCAGACCAGGTCGTCTGGATCGAAAGATTGAAGTTCCCCTTCCCAACGAACAAGCTCGACTGGAGATCCTTAAAATACATGCCAAGCCCGTCAACAAAGCCTCCGAGATTGATATGGAAGCCATTGTCAAGCTCTCCGATGGATTCAATGGCGCTGATCTTCGTAACGTCATCACAGAAGCTGGCATGTTCGCCATTCGTGATGACAGGGAGTTCGTCAACCAAGAAGATCTTACCAAAGCTGCACGTAAAGTTGGGGAGGCTAAGAAACACGAGAGTAAGGGATTCTGTCATTTACAACTATTATCACAGGCACTGATCTTCTCTTACAGCTAAGATGGAGTATTCCATGTAGATGTATTGTAGTATAGTATATCATTCCTCCTAATTGTTCCTTGCTATACATCCCATCTCGGATTCTGCGTCCATTACCATGGTGTCTGTCAAGTATGCCATACAAGATATACATGACAAAGCAATTCGTTTAAGTGAAGGATCATCAATTAAAATCGGAACAGTCCTTTCTTTTTCTTCTTTTCCTTCTCCTGGGAAACGTCTGAGAGAATGCTGGAGAATGATTGAGTAGGTGAAGGTTGTATGATCTTGCTGTGATTGGAGTGCTTTGGCACAGTGAGCTTATCGGGTTGATGACGTTGAGCTGGCTGTTGTGGTGGCGGGGCATCCTGTAAATAATATCTGTCATCGTAGTATTCCTGGTATGTCCTTTGCCCTTCACGAGCTTCTCGTAGGCCATTGGGGATAGCTTTTGAGCCTACTCCAGACAGATCGAGAACTTTGAGATCGTCGACAAATTGTTTAGGGGTGATCACATGAGTAGAACCTACAGATGACACTGAGCGGACTGTTCAGAGGAGAGATAACAAATTAACCAATGATGATATCTCTGTTCAGTGGTGCAGATAATTGGTAGGCCTCCCGGATTTCAGAATAGGTCATCCCACCAGCAACGAATACAATCAAGCACTGTTTGTCGTCACGGACTGTTGAAGCAGTCCGAGGTGCTTTATGCCATGAAGGTTTCGAACTACGTAGTGAAGCGGTCGGTGGTGGCGAGCGGAGAGAAGGTGCCTGTGTTTTGAGGGGCGAATCCTTCACATAAGGAAATAGGAACTCGTCAAGTTTGCCCGCCACATTATCCTATCAAAGAGCCGAAATGTGTGCAGCTGATACCAGATGGGTCGTGAGCCTACCTCAATAACTGTCCTCAACGCTGGTTTAAACCGAGATAGCTCGTATTCATCTTCTGAGCATGGTTTTTGCTTGATTTTCTTCTTTGTATCTTTGTCATTGACTCCCTGTTTCATTTCTTGTCAGAACAGGGAACCGTAATCTCACGCTCAGACCGCACTTTCGAAATCTTAACACCAAGACGGACCATCGCATTGACAGCATCTTGCTCAGGTATCGTCAGCCTCGCATGCTGATACAGTCTACGACGATCTTCCTCCGGGACACCGTCACGGTGTTGGATGTATAGCGCAATAATTCTGACTTTATTCACATTACTTCCAAGATAGTCAATATAGTGTCAACGGACAAGAGACATAAGTATACCTTACCTGACATCCTGGCTATCTAGAAGAGGGACCATCTCTTCGACAAGACTTTTCGGTGTCTTCCCTTCGGCTGTCAAGCCAGTTGCACAGCACTAGGGTAGCATTGACTGAACACTGATGCAAATTTCAGAATTCCACCAACCTGCTCAACGTTACCGATCGATGGTAGACTGGCACGTTCGAAAATGGTCATACAATCTTGAGCCATGGTCGTATGCAAAGAGAACTGCACAACAAAGAACATAAAAAAGAGAAAGAAAAAACTGATGGTAAGAAATATACCGCTTCACGTTGTTCTTGATATTGGGGCAAACTGGCAAGCATGTCTTTCATATCATTTAGAGTGACCGCCCCTTCTCTGTGAACCATAATTTCAAATGCGTCCTTGAGAGGACTTTACTTACCCTTGGAAGACTGCGTGCTCTTCTGTGAACTTGTTAAAGTCACTCATAATCTTGTCAATCGCCTCTCGCATATGCAAATGTCGGAGCTCAACCCATAATTTGTCATTGTCAGATATGGTAGCTGTCTTGTCCTCGTAAGCTCCTACGGCCGCCTGAAACTTATACCTGAGAGGAAAACGTTTTTTGGTTTCAAGACAAAAGTCTGAAGAAGAACGGTCACATACGCAAACTTCGTCCCATTCTCGATTGGAAGCAAATCATTTGCCATGGCTTGATACGTGAACTCATGAACGAATGGTGCAATCATATCCATTGTTCGGTCTGTGATAATCAGCGTTGCTCTCCCCTTGCTCATATCAGCTTTCTTATATCAATGAAATACCATGTAATGAACCTTCAGGTTAGCATCCGCGTCATAGCCACTAACCAGGACATACCCCAAAATCCGAATTGGTCTTCTTATACTCGTCCAGATCTTTCTGGACCATGAACGCCAATACCTTCGTCACAAATTCAGATTCAACTGCTTCATATGCACGAGCTTCAGCACCTCTTGCGAGATTCGTTCGCCAACGACCAGTGTTCTCTGGAGGTGGAGGTGGGCGTATCGTATTGTGTGGCTTCAGTGGGCCTAGAGGCTGATGGTTTGTCGGCATGTAGTATCGAATGTATGGAAATTCATTTAGTGTTATGCAGACGTTTGTTATCTTTGTGTCCTCGAGATCAAAATTGTAGAAGATTATGGAAATGAATGGGGACATACCATCTTACTAGTAAACCGCATATCTTCCAGCAATCGGTCCCTTGCACCTCTATACTGACCTTCGGAACGTGGAGGACTATACATGCTATAGAAGAAACTTGGTTCATTGATCGTGAATGTCTGCGCTTCAATTACTTACCACACCACACATTAGCACCTGCGCCACAACATGATCAGACCATGACTCACCCCAGAAGTTAATGAAGAGTTCTTTCAAAGCTTGTAAATGTGGTTCTGCCGGCGACGACGTCAACCTTTGGAATAACGGTTCCGCAAGTCCTATGTAAACCCAGATATAGCCCTATCTCCTTGACAAAAGAACACTGACATGAGACAGACCTTCAATGAAGAATAAGTGCGCTGCAGCATATTGCTTCTTCTCCGTAAAATCTCGAATGATGCGATCCACATTCTGGTTTGTGGGCATCAACAAATACATGGCCTCAAATTCAGGCTGAAGTTCACGATGACTTGTGATAGATTCGATGACTTGCATTCATAGAGTCGACCGCACAACAGACAATCACAAACATTTCAGGAGAACAATGATGAGGCAATACATACGAGTGACATTCTCTTGAAGGATATCGAACTGCTTCAACACCGACCCAAGCAGTTTCTGCGCAAACTCATCCACGACAAGGATCTTCCACCGTCCCGGAGGATTCACCGATCGGATAGCTTCCAGAAATTCTGTTGATCAGAACAGCCGAAAGTGGTGACACCGCGCCGCCATCAGTTCCCAACGACCTCTCAAGCTGACCAATGCACCTACTGTTCTTGACGATGTTAATTAGGGATGGCATTTGATCACTAGTGTACTGGAAAAGATGTTGATGGAGGAAATAAAGGAGTAGGCGGCGTGAAGATGGCCTTAAGATCTCAAGTCAGACGACATAAAAGATCCTTGGCGCAAGTGGCAACACAGCTTCTTTCTGCGGCTATCTCCGTTGACAACAATATGACTATGACAACACTCTATTTAACAAATAACAAGTCCAACTAAGGAATAATTTCATTATTTTCGTAATGGGTTTACGAGGAACATATGCATCATACGTCGATGGAATGCGGGTGATCCAAGTCCGTGCGGCTTCCTAGATAGAAAATATGACATGACGAAAAATTAAGGTAAACTAGAATCGATGAAAAATTAGAAGAGCGTTAGGGTACTCGTCGCTGCAGCCGCAGCCAGCAGAACAGCAAGTACTGAGCTTTGTATGAACAATGCGCTACTCATTTCTCCGGTTCCTCTGTTAACCTCGGTCTTGCCGTCTCCATTAACATTGACCTGCGTCCTATTGGGGTATGGGAATGTCGAATTCTGAGTTGTCTCAAGATACAAATCGACGGCAGGAGTTTTTGTACATTCACCAATAGCCTTGAGGGTGTAAGGGGGATTGTGATTTAGAGCAGCATCAAGGGTATATCCAACAGCAAGATCAACGGTGGCTTCATGAACATCGTGTTGTAAAACAATGAAACTACGAGGCTCATCAGAATTTCTTCCCCTGTAAACAAAAACAACTACACACCCTGTGTCAATATTACTAGCGTTGTTCAAGATGGTCTGAAAAGTCTGGAAGGACTGAACACCCGTCACTTCGCCAGCAGCAACGCGCCAATCTTTGGATACCTCCCATTAGCTCACTCGCAGGTAATGAGAACGACTGTCACTTGCCATTTGTATCAAAGACACCACCGCTGGGAGTACGCGTCCACAAGATTGGGACCATGCCCATCGCAAGAGCGAGAGCGCGGATGCGATCATCTGCGATTACTGAATATATACAAGCTCTGACATGGTCCACTACATACCAATATCCCCATAAGGTGGACGCATAGTTGTTGGAGTAACATTGAGAACTTGTTTGATAGCCTTACGAGTCCAACCCAGCTCAGCAACAACCTCAGCATTGGTGAGCGACGTAAGGGGCTGAGTTACGCCTGATCTAAGTAACATGAACCTGTAGTCCCAGACGATAAAAATACCTTGTGGGACCAAGTATGCACACTGATTTCATGACCGGCCATATATTCTTCAATCAACACTCCAGGTCGCTCAATAACGCGAGAACCGACCACGAAGAAAGTAGCATGGATGTCTTTGCTGTTGAGAAAGTTAAGCACATTCTGAGCTGGAAAGCGGGTCATTTTACATGTTGCAGTCAGCGGATATACTGGCAACTTACTATACGGTCCAGGGCCATCGTCAAAACTGACACCCCAAGTACCTTTATCAGGACACGCAGTGATATCTGACAAAAGTAGGCAATACAAATCATCAAGCCAAAGCAACGCACCAGTAGAACGAGTGTGACCACCACAAGTCCACCAGCCACGCTGTGCAGCCTGTGCAGCGGCTTCTATATCACCGGCACACGAACCGTCAGTAGTAGGTGGGATGTCAGGAATGTAGAAACCCTCCAACTCTTTCATCCACTCTTGAACTTCGGGAGAATCTGATCGGTTGCATTGACTTCAGCTTAGGCTTTCTCACTGTCAAGAAAGTACTCACTTGTGTCGGGAATACGATCTTGAGGAGGCCACTGCTTTGACTGGAAAACGACTACAAAATTCAACCTCCACACACGCACACATAGATTTGACTCACAAGGCGTAGGAAGACCAGGAGCACTAGGTACAGGAGGGGTAGCGCCGTGCTCGTAGGTGGCGCTGACCGCAAGGGTAGCTGCCGACGGCATACCGAACATAATACTAGCAAGAGGGGGAGCATTGGTAGCAGCTTGTGGCGTAGCGGAAGAAACTGGAGGAGAAGCAGCACTGGGAGCCACAGTCGAGGATGACAAGGAAGAGGAGGACAGGGCAAGATTTTGACGCCTATACAAAACCTTTCCATGTCCAGCAGCCAATGCAAAAGAGAGCTGAGCGATATAAAGAAAGACAAGGACGGAAAACTCCATGAACGAGGTGTTCAAATAATATGTGGTTGACAAAGGAGGGTGGGTGGGTGACAGCGCTGTAAGACAAGCAAAGAAGAAAAAGCCAATAGGGGGAAACAGAGAAAGAACAGTCGGCTTCCCAGACGCTCAAGAAATCAATAGACCCAGCGGTTCATGTGTCATTAATAAAGTTGAACCCTGCAAGTGGTCGCCAAGTCAGAATTACGACAAGTTATACACATAGGCCAAGCCTCCCTCCATTTCAAAGTCCCAATGTCAATGTAAAGGGACAAACAAAAAAAACCCTTCGCAGCATTGAGAAAAGTCCTGACGGGAACCCATGGATGAGTGGATTTCTTGTCTTCCCTGCCTCCAAGACATAAATTAGGCCCGATCTCGAGGTACTGGCGGATCATTCTCCTAGATATGTGAAGGGATGCAATTGACGCCAAATATCGACTTGCCCACGCACAAAAGCAGAGAAACAACATACCATTGTCAAAACACGCGACCGACTTTCCTCGGGCAACCTCTGGCCAAAACAAACAAACAAACGATTGATGTTGCCACATCTGTCGATATGCTTTGAAATTTCGTAAGATAAAGTAACGCTCACCACAAAAAAAAAGATCAACAAACGTATACCGCTCTTGGGCTTAAGCGTGCTGCCGTCCATTAGAACTTTTCCATTCAAACGAGCAGAATCAGGCACAGCCCTACACTTCCAAGCACACAGTCCCAAAAAAAACCCATCTGTACACGACAAAAAAAAAAAGCCATGACCCAGATATACCATTGCATATGGACAAATAGTTATGGAATGTAAACTAAAACAAAATAAGAAAAAAAAAACCACACACACAAAAAAAACAGCAAGAAAAAAAAACACCTCTCCCTCCCAACAAAGGAATCAAAGAGAGAAAAAAGAGAGAGAGATAAAATACGATAGCAACAGATCATCTCAACATCGATACACACTGCTTTCACAAAAAAAAAAGAAAAAAAAAGAAAGGATACACACTACACACACACACTAAACCTCACCGGGAGACCATCGTCCATGACGACCCACCACTACTATGCATACTCCCTCCATCCGGCACCACAACCGTATGCGAACTCTGACTCCCACTCACCGTCGATCCTCCTCCACTACCACTACCACCACCACCACCACCACCACCAGCAGGTTTCAACGCAAACACTCTATCATCCGAGACAACCAATATCTCATCTCTCCCTCCAAACAACATCGACGGAGGAGATAACTGCGGCAATATCTGCGCCTGCGGTGGCATCCGACTAACACCCCCAAACCCTTGTTGACTGAGATGAGGATGGTGATGTTGTTGCTGATGATGATGATGATGACGATGTTGTTGCTGACTCGGATACGGCATCTGTCCATACGGACCACCACCATTAAAAGAAGGTTGCTGTTGTATCCCCATCACCAGTGCTTGTTGCTGTTGTAGCTGCATCATGCCTTTAGACGGCACCGGCGCCGACGTCGGTAACGTATCCGCAAAAAGCAACCGCAAATTCGATCCTTGAATCACTTGCGCCAAATAACCCGTCTCAATATGTCGTATCTCCACAAAATTGGGCTCAAACGCCAGAATATACGGTTCATACAGCGCTGTTCAATCCACACCACACCACGACATCACGACGCCACCAACAAAAGAAAAATCAGTTGCAAATACTCAAAACATCAAACACCAAAAAGAAACATCCATACCAAACCCTGTAGGCTGTCCCTCCCAAAACACCATAAACTCATTCCTCGTCCTCTGCCCACTCTTATTCACATAAAACGCAAACTCTACACAACACCTCTTCAACAAAACCGAAAAAAAACGCATCAACAAAAAACACAACGCACCATCATAACAAAGCAAAAACTCATTCTGAATCCTATACAACGCCATCGGCCTCAAATTCTCCCTCTTCCTCGCAAAATCCAGCGTGCCATCTTCAGGATCCAACAACCCCTGCGTCTCCAACGTCTCCAAATCCACAATCTCAAATCCCCTCGAACACCCAACACACATCTTGGTCTTCAAATAATGAATCGACGTCGACTCGACCGGTATGTAAAATTCCTATAACATGATCAACACATCACCAAAAAAAAGGTTGAATTTTTTTCAGATCAGACTTAAAAAAAAAAAACTCACGCGAAAAGGTTTCAACGTATCATTCCCACCCTGCAACAACTTCCTAAACGTCGGCTTACTCCTCCCCCTCACATTCTGATCGATCGGCTCCAACGCCTTAAATGTACTCGACAACTGACTCGACTTGACAATACACACCAACATCCTCCCAAGACAAAACCCCGCCTTGAAAAAAGACGTATGCGACGATATCCGCTTTGCCCTTTTCAATCCCGCCATCGGATCTCTAGAATCAAGCGCGTCAAGGGGAAACGTGATCACTTGTCGTTCTACATCGTTTTTGAAACACACAAAGTGAAAACGAGAAATCGTAGAAAAAGACCACACGCACCAGAAAGAACAATCAACAACTGATACTCCTCCAACACATCCACCTGCGAAACTTCCAACAACGTCAGCACCTTGACAGGCTCCCTCCCCACCTCCCTCAAATCCGAAATATACACCCCATCATCCGTCCCATACACCACCTTCCTCCCATAACTAAACGGCGCAGCACAATTCACCTTGTTCTGTCCAGCAAAAAACCCATCACTCAACACTACCTCATCAAAATACATACTCCGCTCCCTCATCACCACCTGCTGCTTCTGTATACTCTCAACCCACTTCTTCTGACTCAGTAACGAATTCGCCCACAACACGAGCGCGTACGATTTTCGTCCCAAATGTTGGAATTGGATCCAATACTGCCCTTTGGCTTCGTTTCGGGCCGTCGCAGAGGGTCCTGATTTCGAAAGGTAATTGTGCGTGGACGAGCTAGTGCCGACTGACGGATTCCCAGCCGTCGTGGCGGAAGGTGAAAAGTCGCGAGAGAAGGAACTTCGTCGGACGAGTCCCGTTTGTTTTTGTGATCGAACGAAACCATTCGTAGAAGCAAGGTCATCGGAATAGGTGATGTACAACAATTCCAGCGGTATGGGCTGCATACATGAGTCCAAGCCCAGCCAATAAGTGACATGCTCACCCGTCTATACACCCTCAAACTCTCATGATGGTGCTTCTTGTGCATACTCTTCGTAAACAAAATAGCATGATCAAACAAAAACGCCAACACCTCTCCATCCCTCTTTTGCAATCCCGCCTTGTAAATCAGCTCTCTTCCAGGTTCTTTCAACCTCAAATCAACCTCCTCCCCAGGTTTGAACAACAGCTGTGAATCCAACTGCATCAAATTAAACCTATTCTCCGTCTTGCCGCTTTCCTTGTTGACACTCGCCAAAAACTCTTTGATCTTGGCAATCACCTTTGGTATCATCGTTTTGTCAGAACTGTCATCCGGCGTATGTTTGAGTACGGTTTCGAGCAAGAGCGGGTATCGGGCGAGACGAGTCGTTGGTTTGGTGAGGAAGGCATTGAGCTCAAGTTTACGTGACTCTGGCAAACGCTCCGTAGCCTTTGAGGCAAAGTCAACAGAGACACAACCAAGAGCGAGGAATCTCACCTCGACAAATGCAGCAAAGGTCGGGTTCTGGCCCTTTTCTCGCTCAAACTCATACTTGCCATAGAGCTGGTGCGCACCATACGCAACAAAGGGTCCAAAATGGGGCACATGCTCCAAAAAGATATCGCCGATCCGATCCACCACTGCATACGACTTTTGTCTTTTACTGAGCGCGTCGCGAAGCCGTGTATTCACAACCAAGATTTCCCTAATGTTCCAGAACACTTGTTGGATGAACGCCTTGCGCCGCTCCGATGGTATCACTTCGGATTCTTGTAGACGAGACATCCATGTCTGATGTGGAATGGGAGAAGGAATGGAACAACAAAGAATGGACTTACGTCGCGTAGATACTCTAGGTCTCGTACGAAATCGCGTTCAGTATAGATCACTTCGTTGATGGCTTCCTGTCGCTTTTTCTCTGTTTCTGAGACGCTGTTGACGATTTCCTGGGGGACAGAGTGGATCCAGAGAGTGCCGACCTCCTGGATGATTTCATCAGACGCGATTAGACATGAATGGGAAGGAACGCACGGGAAGATCAATCAGGCTCTCTTTGCTGATCTGCTTGGACAGTCCGGGCTGAGGTTTCATGTTGAGCCTGGCTTGCTGCTCCAGGCGGCGCGGACATGCTATGCTGTAGCACAGCTGGTCTCTGGAACATGTGGGGGAATAACAGTCGGTCAGGAGGGTAAAGACGCCCGAGGGCAGAGGGACTTTTTCGGGTTCTTCAGGTGAGACAGCCTAAAAGAGGATGAGGAAAACGCATGACGGTTGGCGGCCAACGCACCTCGTCGTCCTGCAAGGCCTCTCCACTGACGTATGGACCCAGATTGGTCCTGAACTGATAGAGCTCATTTGGACTGTCCCTTAATCTGTGATCATAGGTGACATCATGAAAGAATTTCTGGGCGTCCAAGGCCCTGCCCAAGAGCAGAGCGAGGTTTCTGTCGGTGGTCTTGATGATGTAGGCGATCTTGTCGACGGCTTCTCTGCCGTCAAAGGCGTCCTTGTAGGTCAGGCCGTCCTTGACGCGATCAGCCAGGGGGATTCTGTCCCTGAAAGCCTCTGAGACGCGGGAGAGGAGGGCAGGGTAGACGACGGGGGTTTTTCGCTGCTGTTTTGACGGGAGCGGAGGGTTGGGGGAGAGTTCGGCGGAGGGAAAGGGGCGGATGGTGCGTTTCTGGGAGGAAGAGGCGGTGGCCGCGGACATGGACATGGAGCGTTCCTGGCTGGAGCGTTCGCGGTGGGGGACAGAGAGCCTGGGGACGGTGCGTGTGGAATCGGAAGATCGACGGGACGCTGGCGCTGCTGATGAGGGGACCTAGGACGGATGAGTGTAGTCGAGCAAAAGACGGGCTGCTCACCGAGTTGACCCAGGGGAGTTCGCTGCTGCCGTCGTCGCTGGAGGTGGCAGGATCTGCGAAATCGAGGCCGAGACGACCGTTTGTGGGGTGGATGGGGACGGAGAGGGTGGGAGGAGGGTGAGGTGGGTAGTACGGGTAGCTGTGGGAGGGGAGATGGCCTGGAGTGGGTCTGCCAGTGAAAATGGCATTGTAGGCTGCTGCCTGGCGTTTGTCAGTGAGCTGCCGTGGGCGGTCCATGTCCAACTCGCCCTGTCACACACTCTCACACGCTATTTATCATACTTTATCTATCACATTCTGCCGGTTCTTCATTCGTCCCTGCTCCCGACGACTCTCAGCCCCAACTCGTCTCTCTCCACTCCACTTCTGCATCCCTTGCAGGTCTTGGTACAAGTCTACCCCCCCGTCTGCCAACCGCTTTCCGTCCAGCGACCCCACCAATGCCTCCTCTTTCTCGACCACCTCGCCGGCTTCACTCACCTCGACAACCCTCACACACCCCGTCCCCGATGCCGTGTCCAGCGACACCCAGATCCCACCCCGGCCGTCCAGCGTAAAGTCGACAACCGGGTCGCCCAAGTCACGCCATCCCACCGCGCCACCCGGATACTCGAACACAAAAAGCGCCGTCACTCTGAAAATGGTCAGCTCCTTCTCTGAACCGCTGGTCCTGCTCACCCGACCGCACTGAACACCACAAACTTTTTCTCCCCGCGCTCAACACTCTCAATCTTGCTCACAACCAACACCTTCTCTCCCACTTCATCCTCGTCCGTGTCCTTCGAGACCGCAATCCTCCTCCTCTTGCTCTTCTTTCCCTTTCCCTTCCTCTTTTGCGTTTCCCCTTTTTCTCTCTTCCTCACAGCAACAAACGGCTCAACGGCACCCCATATCTCTACTTCACCCGTGCACTGCCCAGATCTCCAGTCCCACATCCTCAAACTCGGGTCTCCCCCGCCCGAGATCAGCGTCTCCGTCGCAAATCGAGGTACGTGTATCGCAGAAACGTATCTGCATCATTAAGCCATCATCAAGCGAGAGACACAAGACCCACTTTCGGTGGCCCAGACAATACATCTCAATGTTGTATCCTTCCGGATACCAGCTCACCCGAATATGCTCGTCTCTGTCCGCCGTAATAATATACTTTTCATCATGCGAGAGAACGAATGAGGTCAGGGGTGATGCGTGTCCCAGAATGAGCTGTCCGTCAGACGGATTTTCATGCGATGCGAATTCGTCTCGAGCAGCTTTCATTTCAGGCCGCACAAATTCGAATGGGTAGCTATTTTCTTTAAAAAAAATAAAAGGAACGAGACACCATGCGTACCTGAAAACATCACCAAATTTGTCAGACACAAGGATCGTTTGTGCGTCTTTTGTGAACGCCACTTGAGTCGGTCTCTTTGGCAACTCCCTTGACACGAGTATGAGTAGCAGCAGAACAACCAACCAACCAAAATACCACCTCTCATTGATCAACCCAAGTCCAGGGAGCTGCCACACACTCAACATCTTGTTCTCTCCCACCGTCACCAAATACCGCTCGTCTCCACTGATCGCAACAGCAATAATGGGGCCCTCCGTGTTCGAACCACCCTGTGAAATAACATCGCCTGTCCTGCAAATTTCCATTGAGTTTTTTTTCAGCAATGACTTGACAATACGCACGTAGAGCTCAGAACGTAGATATCGCCACTCGATACGGCAACTGTAATCTCCGTTCCACAAAAGAGCCGCGAATAGGCCATGTAGTGAGTAGATAAATATCGTCACGTGCTTGGTCCTGGAAATCAGTTGACTAAATAAATGCAATCAATCAGACAACTATATCACTTGCTATGACCTGCAGTTGCCTTCAACCGCAACATCCAACGCAGAAACGAGGACAGCTCCATCATCATCACCGCTTACCACACCATACCGCTGCAAGCTCACCACGCTTCTAGCCCGAATCTACAATCGTACATGAGTATCGTACACCAGATGAAGAGCTGATCAACTTCACAACAGACCTTCATCTTCCGTGAAATCGCTTATACGAAACATTAAATTCTTCTCCGACCACTCCCGGCGTGTGTGCAAGACTGCAGTTCATAATATCTCCTGCTCGTGGGACGAATAACCATCTCCCCGTCAAGATACACATACAAGGCATTCCAAGTTCCATATATCAGTACGACCTCAGGCGCATGTAGGGCATATTAGCTTAGCGTGATATCCATCTGCGAACGCAGCTACAAGCCCATAAGATACATTTCCATGGGTCCTAGGTTACGTCAGCAAGACATCGAATTTCGGCACCTCACTCAGGTTAGCGAGCTCCGTTAGGCGTGAATGCAGTCAATGTGTTAGACGAGATAGCGTTTTCCGGTAGTAGTTGGGCCCATCGTCGCACTTGATGAATTCGTCGGGAGATCAGAATGTTATCATTTCTCGCATTCAGAAACTACTAGACTGGAACACCGTCTCACCTGTATGGATCTATGCAGAAAATCAAGAGCCTCAAGCGACTGCCTTCGACAAGCGGAAGAGGTAATTTTTTACCATGTTGGAAGAGAGTCGGAAAAGTCCCCAATACGACAGATGACGACCATGTGCACTTTCAAGTTCAAAGCTCTCTCTTGCAATGTCACCACGTGATTGCATCCTCGCCTGCTGTGTGATATGTCAAAGTATCCCGACCATACGCGATTGCGCCCACGCTGTCAGTATTTTGATCGCAAAGTATCCCGATTCTCTGGTTTTCCAAAACAGGGTGTCATTTTTTTGAGATGAAAGGAACAAGTGATGGGATCATACTTGACATCATTAGCATGCTGATCCCACGCAAGTTTGCGAACGACCTTGTATCTGGAAGCAAGAATAGCTCCAAGGGACACATTGTAGAATCCGCCTCCGCGATCTGCAGGAAGGTCCAGAGGTTCTTCAGGCCAACGCACACCAACTGGTGGCTTAACTTTAGTGGGAAAAAGGGTTGCAAAAAGGGCATTTCTGGGAAAGTAGTGTGTCTTGGTAGCTTTCAAATCTCGATGACGGAACTTTCCGGTGCATGAATACTAAAGCCTATTCATATTTGATGTTTTTGTGGTCAGCAATTTATGTTCCGCAGCAAGCAGGGAATTGTACTATGATATTGGACAGAACTAATCAACTCTATGATGTCGCTCTCATCATCAGTTTGTATTACGAATCCGAGACATTATCGTTGGTATAAATACTTAATTTACCGTAGGCTCTACCATTCCGGGTGACGTCTGAGATTATTATTCTTCTAGTTTACAAGTTCGATGGAGAGGATGTGTTGTTCATGTATATTCTCATTATACAAAACTATACTATATGCATGTTCTCTATTGAGGATGTATGTGCATAATTGGATGCAGGTCCATAGCGAGGATCGAACATGAAGCGGCACGTGGGTACTTTAAGGTCTTTCCGATTCACACCTGTTTCTCAATCTTTCTTTTCATTTTGCATATGAACAGCGATAACAATGGATCAGCTATACACCAAACCCTTTTTCGTTCTTCAATAAACAAGCAGGGAAATTCCAACCCTTTTACAAAGATAATACACAACTCTCGCGCCAGATCGCCCGGACACGGCGAGAGTTCTTTTAGCAGAGAAAGACAAGCGAGCGAAAACATTTTCCAGACTCCTCAGCAAAGGACTCGTCCTTTTCAGACCCCAAACAACGACAAAACCTCAACGCTGGCCCCGTATATCAATCTTTTGCGTGGATATTCAGCGAACGCAACCTCGGTACAACAGTCCCAGCTGAGGTTGCATGAGGTTCGGCAACCAAGTCTGTTCTTATATGCGTAGAGCTGGACTCTACTAGACGCTGATGATGCAATGAATAGTAGAGACGCCCCCACAATCATCTCCAAGTCCTGTTCCGAAGCAGGAACAGTGGACTAGAACAGAGACGACGTCTGCGCCTCCAAATAAAGAGGAAATTGACTTCATGATCAACGATGCACCTGAAGAAAGCGTTTTCGAAGATTTAAAAGGGGCTTATAAGACCGTTGCAGAGCAGGTGTGTAGATTTCCCTTAAAAATGGTTTATCTTGACGCATACATCACACAGAACAAGATAATCGAGACGTTGAGGTTGCAAATTGTCTCTTTGAAAAATTCTAGATGTACTTTGTCTCGAGAGAATGTGCAGATGAGCCAGGAGCTCGAAATTCTAAGGGGGAAAATAGGAGAGAGTTCAGCAAAAATCAACTTGTTGCAGGACCAGCTTGAACAGAACGATGCTGCATTGAATGCAAAAGTTCTAGAGTTGACGAACCGGAATGAGGATATGAAAGCGAAAGAGGAGGAAGTTTCACAGCTTATGGAGAGGTTGGAGCAGGTCTCGAAGGGAACAGAAGAGATCAAGACTGCATATACACAGGAAGTCGCAAGGGGAGAAGGGTTGAGTGCTCAATTGGTGAACTCTAACAAGCGCATCCAGGAGCTGGTGAAAGGGTAGATTTTTTTTTCATAATCACTGCACACGTTTTTCATAATTGTTTAGGTATGGAATTATTGAGAAGAGCCTGAAGGAGATAGGGGACTCTTATACTGCATATCGACGAAGTACGAACGAAGCCTTGAAGGAGGCAACAGAGCTTAAAAACCACACAACTGTCGCACTCGAAGGCAAGCACGATTAATTTGATCTCTTTGGTGTTTGGTGTGATTTATGTGAGCTGAAAATTTTCAGGGATCAGCCACAGCGACACGCAGAAGCTACTCGGTGAAACCAAGGTAGTTCTAGCAGAGCTCAAAGATGAACTTTCAGAATGCAAGTTCTCTCTGAGGTCGGGCACAATCTAGTTGATTTTTGTCCACCTTAGCACATAGGGTTAATGATTTGCTCCGCGATAAGCTGCACATTACTACAGCACAATTGGCAGAAGTTACAAGTCATGTTCGGGAACTCGAGATCGAGAAGCGAGAAGTTTGGGAGCGCATGATACCTAGTGTTCCTCAGAGCCTCGAGAGCGAGAAGCTGCGAGAGGCATTGGCGACGTCAGGTATTTGCATTGCTGAGTACTTTCTTTACAAATTAACACCTCAACAGAAAAACGAGAAAAGGAGTTAGCTGCAAAGATTCTTAGTATTCAGGAGCACAGCATTGCTCTGCTTGCGCAATCGGCAGAACTTGAGGCTAAGTAAAACGTTCTGGTACCGCTTCCCATTCTGAGCTGAATATATTCACCTTCTTAGATTGAACCAGGCTGAGAAGAACAACGAGGCGTTGAACTCAGAAATCACGATTCTTCGCCCGCTCCCTCAAGAGTGCAGTCTTAAGGTTATCATTTCCGGAATTTATTCTGATTAGTGTTGATCTATAGGAAGCTACATTTGCAAACGGAAGTTGCGAACCTCACTCAAAAATTCTCTGAGGAACAAACTACTCGGATCAAGTTCAGTCTTTGCTTTCAAAATGTATGTGTCCAAACAACTGACCCTTCATCATAGGCTTCAGGATCGTGTGACGGAAACCAAGGATGCGCTTATAAATGCAGAGAAGGAGGCCTTCATGCTCCGAACTCAGATGCAGGAGGCCTTGAATTCGAGGAATGAAACCAGTTTAGAGTGAGTAAGTCTTCGTAAGTTCGGAGGTATGGCTGATGCCGACTGCATTAGACTCTCAAATTTAAAGATCGTCTTCAAAGAGTTAGTATATCTCCTCATCCCTTGACAATTATTTAAGATATACTCTCAGTCTGGAGGTAGCTTCTCGATCTTGTGAGAAGGAACTTCAGGCACAGTGAGTGATTGTTCTCTCTCAATTTGCTGTGTTGATTTTTATTTTCTGCAAGGCACGATACTCTACTATCCGGTCTACAAGAGACTATAAGCAAGCTAAACCAGGATGTGGCGGTCCTGCGGGCCACAAACGAATTTCTTGAGAATCAGCGTGACCAGCTTCGTGTCTCGTGCGTTATCAGGTAGTCGCGCTTCCATTGTTTTTTTAAAAATGCATCTAGTTTTGCACAAGAACAGACTAGTTCATCTCGTTTGCAGCAAGAGTTGAAGGAAACTAGTATAAGGGAGCTGGTAGCCACTGGAAAGATTGAAATGCACGAAGCAAGGATAGTTAGTCTGACGAAAGAAATCAATTCCAAAGATGAGTTGTATGTTTTTTTGTTTAGATTTGTTAGATGATGTTGAATCTCGGACTTAGATTACACCAGCTCAACGTGAAATTAGCCGTATGTGGAATGATTCTATGACAGTACGAAGGTAATTATCTCACCCATTGCAGAATGCCCAAGATCGATACGAGGTTCAGGCCAGCACATTACGACTCACAAAGGAGGAACTTGGAAATATGTGCGAGAAGCTCGGGAATGCCAATGTATGTGCTCGCCTTGACCAGTCCCGTATGCCCTTTGATCTCAGTCCTGTAGAAAAATAGCTCAGAAGCTGAAGTAGTGTTACGAACTGAGATAGCGGTTCTTCAAGAACAGAAATCTTCATTATCAAATGAACTTAGCCAAGCGCGTCAGGATATGACTGCTCAAGGTGATGCCTCACACGAACGTATTACCGAACTTCAAAGTGTTATCCGAAAACTGCAAGCAGAAGTGTCGCACCTTGATGATGTTAGAAAAAACTGCGAGAACACTGTGAGACGCGAGGCAGCGGAGTGGAGTGCTCGAGAAGAGACATACAGGGTGTCGGTCAATGAATTGCAGGGTGTGATAGACAAGCTAAAGATGGAGAGGGATGAGGAAGCCGAGCGGACCGCTGTGATGGAGAAATCGGCCATATTAGATCTGCACGCACAAGTGAAGGAGTTGATAGAGGAGAAAGAGGAGATGCTCGACAGACAAAGGACATTCCAAGAGCGATATCGAGCCAAGACTCTGGTATAATCCTCCTTTGATTGTTGTTTCCATCTGCTCATCAACCTGGATAGTCTGATATCGAGAAAGACATTGTTGCTAGTCTGCTGCGAGATGCAAAGGATCTTTTTGAGCAGGCAGCAGTAGAAAAAGACAATGATATCAAGAGGGTGGGTTCGATGCGTAATAGAAAATCAAACCTTCTGAAATTGTTACTCAGCGGGATGCCACAATTTCTGCCTTGCAGGCGAGGATAGAAGACCTGGAGTTATCCTTGGTTCAAGCCTACCACCCAACTGAAGTTGTAGGGGACCCGTTGACAATACTCAATCTCACGCGCAATTCGTTAGTGCCAGTTGAACCAGAGTCAAAGCAGGCAGATCCCCGGACCCTGTTTGATGTTCCACAGCGCACAGACTCGGTCACTCAGGTGCTTCCTCCCTGACTCACTGAAATGAAGTATTATTATATTAACATTCGTTTTTTTCCATCACAGACCAATTTAAGGCAAGACACAGATAATTTATTTCCTCTTCCTTCCCAAATACCATCAGAGCTATCCACGCCCCCCCAATCCCCCTTGAAGTCGAAGGGTATCCCATTCTCTTTTGTTCGTCTGTCTGGAGAAGACTCGGAAATCGAGAATGACCCTCCTAAGCTGTCTGAAAAGCCATCTGTCAAACGTACGGGTGAAAACAATCCGATTACTGTAGTTGCGCCCTCTAGGAAGCGGCAGGTACATGGTTCAACACGACTTAACCATCATTCACTGACATTTCGCAACAGCGAGCGAATGGTACCAACGTGGGAAATCAGGAGGGCAAGGGTGTAAGTGTCTCTCCGGTCATTTGCTGTTTGTTGTAACCCATGAATAGAAACAGGTATCTGAATTGACCGGCAGAGGGCGACAGAAGAGGAAGAAGATGGCTACATGAGATTACAACAAATTCGTTCACTGGTCGTCGGGACATTCTAGGAAGATTCTAGTAGATTAACAATAATCGGTACTCGGGGATACTTAAATATACACAGTTGTCTGGTCCGAAAATTGGTTTCCCACAAAACTAATACTATCAAGGTGTGAGAAACATTGTATCAGCCAGCCATGCCCATCGATACTACCCGAATAATACCTACCAGACGGAGTCACAGGAAGATCACAGATGAGGAGCTGAAGGATATTGATGTGAAGCGGATGCGCGGTAAGCCGTCTAATTGTATATAGTTCTATGGGTCTAAATTCGATTAGGGGAACTTTCTTGTGCTGAATGTCGTCGACTCAAACTCAAATGCGACAAGAAAGTTCCCTGTAACTCCTGCGTCAGACGAGGATGCGACAGTATATGCCCTTGTGGTGAGTCTTTGGTTGTTTCCTGTTTCACTAGCAATTCACCATGACTGAAGGCATACTTTCTGCTGGCCAGGGAACTAGGTAGGGGTCGCCAGGTTTTTGCATGTAAAAGTTATTGGAGTACCTTCAAGATTTATTTTAGCCGACACAGACCTTCTCCATAGGAAGATAGCCCAGATGAGCTGTCGAATACGACAGTTGGAGGATGCTCTGGCGATACTCCAAGCCACAGTGTCGGATCAACCTCATCCGCTACTCAAGGAAGACCTTCTCAAGATTAAATTCGGTTCCGAATCCATTGTCCCGGGATCGTCTAGCATCGACGAGGAAGCTGAGTCAAAGGTGCTTGATGCATTGGGCACATTGACAATGGAGGTATCGGGCGAGTCGAGATACTATGGAAGGTCTGGTGGTGTTGAAGTATGTCATGTGGGGTCATCGTTTGTTTGCTTTGAGCTGACGGTTCGTAGACTTTGATGATGGTATGTCAATACAAACTATAAGGGTTGTTGGCTTTGATCGCTTTAGGCTTCTGAAGAAGATGAGAACGGGGATTTGAATAATATAGAAGACATTCAATTTACGTCGCTATCTGAGATGGGGACAATGTCCGAATTTAATGGGATCAACATATCTGGGTTCGCTACAGTTACGGCCCTCGAGTCTCAACTCCCGCCCCTAGAATCGGCTTCCTCCCTTGTCTGTTCCTATTGCGATCATGCCTCTTATTTCTATCGCCCTATCAAGAGGGAAGAGCTTCTTAATGTTTTGCTTCCATATATCTACTCCAAGACCGATTCTCCGAGCGGACTTACCGACTCAGACCCCTCACGATCTCATGACCTTGCAACCCTTTTCTTTATATTCGCTCTGGGGGCTCTTCTCGACCTGAATCTACCACCTTATAATTCTGAGGCTGAACGCTACTACACCTTGGGCCGTGCCGCACTTTCCTTCAAACCTGTTTTTGAATCACCTTCTATCAGTACCGTACAGGCATTGGGCTTAATGGCTACATACCATAGCCATGCTGGGCGAAAGTATTCAAGAGATAGTGCGGTTCGTCACATATTGAGAACGTAATGTCCTGCTTTAGTCAAGCTTTACTAGTGGTGCATTATGGGTTTTGCTTCCAAATTAGCTCAGAGTGTGAGTCTCAGTACATGCTTTTGTCGATTCCAACACTTTATATCAACTGATAATAGATTGGACTTCGTGAGTGGATCATATAATACACACGAAGAGATCCTCAGCCTTTTGTAATGACAGATCGGGATAGTGCCCGGTGGAAAATGGACCCTCTGACAGTACAGAAACGTCGAAATTTATTTTGGGAAACTTTTGCTGCTGATGTTTCTCATGTAAGCGTGACAATCAGATCTCGACAGGCCAGCAGTTTACCGTTTTTACATCAGAGCCTCGCCCTAGGTCGACCTCCGACTATTCAACTTTCCTATGTTGATTGTGAGTTCCCTCTGGATGAAGAAGCAACTATTGACAATGAAGGTTCGACTCAACATGGTTGTGAGTATCATGCATAATCCTTTCTGGATGTTGACTTAGTAATCTCCAGTCTGGAAAATGAAGCACACATTTTCCAGGGATATCTTCTACGCTGTCGCAGAAGCAATGTTGTCGGTGAAGTCACCCAACTACAAAATGGTCCTTGATCTCGACCATAAAGTTCGGGAGCTAGCCTTTACTGCTGCTTTCAAGCCGTATGGAACCTCAGAAGACTCCCCGGAAGAATTCCATTCCAGTTCCTTGAGCTTGAGAGGATTCTACGGTGGTCAACATCGTACAGTTAGTGAGTGTACTTATCTGGTGATGATCGGTGTGGCTGAGACAGACTGACCGATATACTTCAGCGATGCTGTATTTACACAGAAGCTTCTTTGCTCAGGCGGTCCTTGATTATCCTGCAAATCCATTGCTTAGTCCATTTGCACCATCCTTTTTGACGGCATATAGATGTGCATCTATAATTATCAGGGCATCTGCACATCAATTCGAACGATGTGGCTCTCTACTAATGAGACTCTGGTTCTTGTTGTGCCACACTTTCTCAGCAGCGGTGATTCTTAGCTTTGCTCTTCACCAAGCACAATACTCTTACAGCTGATCTTTTCAGGTGATAGTTGGTACAGTTGTAACTAGGTCATCCAATCCATCTATTGCAGCGACTGCCCTCCTAGACTTGAATCTTGCGATTGAGTTGTTCAGAAAAACGGCCCCCCAATCACATCGCGCCCAAGTAGCTTTGGTGAGAGTTCCTTTGTTGCTTTTGATCTGCAAGATCCTAGATAAATTATAGGGCGTTCTTGAAAAGCTCAAAGAGAAAGCAGTCTGCTCTCACTCTACAGCAACTTCAGCGCAGATGAGCGGAGATAGCCTGACGCAAGATGTGCAAGCTACGAATATTTTCTGTACTCCACCACTCCACGACGAACTTGCCATCTTGGGAGGGCAGACACGCGTTTTGAGCAAAAAAACAAAGCACAGGCTATCAAGTTCCACCTCCGCTTCTCCAGAAGTGAACGCATCCTCTTACGTATCTGCAGCCTCATCTACTCAGCAGACAACAATGTACATGGAGGAAATCTATAAGGATTTCGCGGGATACCTCGCTGATTTGTCAGTTGCGGACATACCCGCACCCCCCGGAGTGGTGTCATCTCATTATCAATCACCTACGCTCGTTGATCAGACCTCTGAATTCCAACAACTGAATTCCAATACTTTTGCGCCCTCAGCTATTAATCAGATTTCTGACACTTTCAGCCAACAATTCACTTACTCTCCGCCCAACCAATATGCCGCTGGTGCAGATGCGTACTCAATGGACATGTCTGATTTGATGGCGCCTGTCTCAATGAGGATTGATGAGGTCTCATATCAAAGGCAGATAGGTTCGTTTAATTTCCAGGATCATACTGCCTCGTGTCCAGAGAGCAATTCCTTCCTGGGAGTTGCTCCATTGACTCAATATCAAGATCCTGCGGAACACCTGGTTGAGATGGGTCTTACGAGCGAGAGTGGAATGGATGAAGAATGGTTGTCGTTCATGCAAGAGTGTGGTATCATGGACCAGGGAAAATCTCATGTCTAGTTATGCCTCGGAAGTCCATTTTTGGACTTGCTGATTTCTTCATTGGCCTTTATTTTCAGTTCTCATAGCATAGAATTGACTGTATAACCTGAATATGTGGCAGGGAAAGATACAAGTCCTGCCTCAGTTCTGTGTATAGTTGTCAAATATTTGTCAAGTGATCAATAAGCAGCACAACACACATCATTGTATCACAACGATCAATGATCATTGCCTGCCGGCCCGGCCTACACCAACTGCCTCCCCATCGATATGGAAAGCGTTGACCCTGAAGATCTCTACAAAAGGGATCCTCCAGCGTTCGGTCATGAACTCCTCAGATACTTCCCTCTGGATCCGAATTACATCAATCTCAACCATGGTACTTTTATGCCCTTAGATTATTCCCATCGTTATTTACTCATCTACCATACTGCGAAGGATCGTACGGAATCGCACCCTACGTGGTTCACAAAGTTGCAAATGATTTAAACTTCAAACTTGAAGCTAATCCCGATAAATTCTTGCGGTTTGATTACCTGCAGTATCTTAACGATGTTCGCGAGCAGCTGGCTGAAATGGTAAATGTAAAATGCGACGAGATCGTCCTCGTTCCCAATGCCTCTGTCGGTATAAATACAATTTTACGAAACTTTGAATGGGAGAAGGATGACATTATCATTTGCTGTGTGTCTATGTCTCACCTTGGGCCAATGCACAACGTGTTGATTGTACCTTCACAGTTAACACAAGCTACAATTCTATCCACGAAACTGTGTATAGCCTCCAAGACATGTTACCACATCCCCTTGTATCCGAAGTCCAACTCTCATTCCCACTCAAACCGAAACAAATTACTGATCTGTTCCGAAATCATGTCAAAGCTCTCACAAAGCACAAAGGGAAGAAACGCGTGGCCGTCATTGATAGCATAGTCTCGAATCCTGGGGTGTTGATGCCATGGAAAGAACTAGTGAAAATCTGTAAAGAGGAAGGCATATGGAGTGTCATCGATGCTGCGCACTCAATTGGCCAAGAACAGAATATCGATTTGACTGAAGCTGCTCCTGATTTCTGGACTTCTGTACGTTTCCACTTTGTTCTCTATTTTAAGATTTTAGTTCTAAGACCTGATGATCTATGTGTGTTGCTGTAGAATTGTCACAAATGGCTACACGCCAAACGTGCTGTTGCAATGTTGTATATTCCTGAACGGTATTCCAGCACTACAATCGACGCCAAGGGCCAGGTGGACTTCTCATTCTTGTATTTCATAGCAATCGCAATATTATCAAGACATCTCTACCAACCTCTCATGCATACAAACCGGTAGCCGAACGCACACTGGAGGACTTCCTTGGACAATGGGAATGTAAGCTCACCGTTTTATCTGGAATTCTATATCGAAATAAAACCACCTATCAGGGAACGGTACAATCGATTGGATTCCTTTCCTCGTCGTAGGAGCTGGTCTGTTGTCATAAACCTCAAAGCGATCGCACTGACTTACTGTTCAATCTCAAGCCCTGGATTTCAGGAAATGGATCGGAGGTGAAGCAAAGATATTTGAATACTGCAGCAATCTCGCCCTTGAGGGTGGAAGACGAATGGCAGACATTTTTGGTACTCGGGTTATGGATTCAAATGGAGAATCGAATCTGAATATGGTCAGTATGCCTCATTTAAACACTGCTGTCTGAGTTCTAGGTGCTCTTTACAGGTCAATATTGAGCTTCCGTTCCCACCGACTATCTCCTGGAGCCCTAAGATTGATATGATGTTCAAAGAAAAGATGTTGAAGGAAAGGAATGCATACTCTGCCCATTTTTTTCACAATGGTCACTGGTGGACAAGGTGTAGTGCACAAGTATACAATCAGGTATGATGAATCAGTTTGTTCTATGTTCCCCATGAAGTTACATTGTCCTCGCCACTAGATTGAAGATTTCGAAGAACTTGCAAAGATCTGGATAGCGGTTTGTGATGAAGTGAAACAACAGATAATGTTAGAATAGGAATTTGGGTACTTGAAGTCAACAGAAAAACAGTGTAAATTTATTTTTTCCATAAATACATAAGTCAAGGGAGACCAGGAATCACTGTCAAGAAAGGAAAGAGTAGTTGTTACAGAGAAAGTGGCTGTGGCTGAGCATCTTGTAAAGATCAAGCAAAAAGAGGGGAAGAACTTGTTGGCAAATGTATAACAAGTCTTGTCTTGGCCGTCTTCAGTTATCTCTACCTATGAGAATAGAGTGAAATACTTGAATATCAAAGTATAAGACAAAACCTAAAAGCCAGGCAGAGGTAGGTTCACATTATAGCATTCCGTGCCAGGCAAAAAAAATGTCTGGGAATCTCAGGTTCCAATGACGTAGTAACCCTATTAAAATACGATCGGGGGAGGTTACAAACGGATGGCGAATACAAACAAATTATACCTATCCGTAAACAAGAAGAATGATCTCATCATGTGCATCGCGCAGGCTCGCATGAGATCCAAATTCCAACAAACCCTCTGTTGGAATGAACTCACTGGAACGCGGAACATAGAGGATCAATATTAGATTCCGTGACGTTATTATGGGTAATAAAGGAGAAACACGTACATTTAAGTTCAGACAGCGGATGAAGTAGTCGCAATGGTGGTTTGGTATATACTCAGTCAGTCATCTATGCTGGCTAACCCTCAGTTGTCTTCACTGCTTGTTGACATCTGAGGTTAGTACACATATTGCTGTACTCATATTTTGTGTTGTAGATCTTATTCCTTATACCCTTCCTGTGGTAATGAGCTCCACAAACTTTTACAAAGGGGGGGTCATCACGTGCTCTCTCATTCGATGAGAACCTGTCGTCGTTCATTCTCCTGACTCGTACAAAAAGCAAAGAAATAAATTTAAAAGAATGCTCCTCAACGAGAAATTATCTGGGCAGTCTGTTCTCACTCGACAGATACGTCGCGTGCCTTTGACAGCACGTCCGATGGACTTGATCTATTTCTCATTCTTTGCTGTAAGTCATTACTCCACCCTCCCCAAACAAAAAAAGTCACCCAGACCTTGACAAGCCCTGATTCCTTTAGTCGCATCTCATTGCCTCGTTTGTTATCGATCTTCAATGGCTCTATCCGCCTTTTCTCGTCCCAAAATCATGGAGAACGCTGCTAGAAGTCTACGTCACCTATTCCAATGACCCGTTGATTGGGGGTCTGGCAGGCATCAAGGATGATTCCGGGCTCCTCTGGTTCAAGACCTTTATTACATTCGAAGGGTGAGAGAGAGAGAACCTACTGACGAAAAAAACTTGATAACTCATGGTGCTCTTTTTCTCCCTTAGAATATTTCAGGTACCTGTGCTCATGCTTGGCTTATCAGCACTCTGGACAGGTGAATTCTTTTCTCAAAATTCTCTCTCCTCATTCACAAAATCCAGGAAACAAAAAACTATACCCACTCCTCCTGGTCTACGCCACCTCAGCCGTAACCACGACACTTCCGTGTCTCGTCTATTCGCTATCCCTCCCTTCTCCCAGCAGTAGCACTTCAACCCCCTCTGATTTCACTCTCACTTTCGAGCAACGACTTATATTATTATCCGGATATATCTCCTTCTTTCTGGTTCCTTTGACCATGCTTCTGGACATGGCGAGCCGAGTTTACAAGCTTGTATTACAGGGTTTGAAGACGGAAACCGAGAAGTGGGAATAATAACAACTAAATCAAAGCGAAAGCCCAACATCGATATTCAACCTAGTCCATCGTCACTATTTTTTCTTGGTTTCTTAAATTTGTAAACGTAGTGCTCGAGCGCACTGTGCGGTAAATTATAATCAGAGTGTGGTTCATCTTCATTTTGGAACAATTACATGGATGGAATGAGAGGTTCGATCGGGGAGGGAGAAATGTCTGGAATTCCATATTCAGGACGAGATTCTTCTTCATCAAGTGATAGTCGAATTTTTTTGGATAGAGATTCTACTAAAGGGCTTTGAAACGACGTTTGTTTTTTTCTTGAGAAAGTTAATGATTGGGGATGGATGGGGGATGACATCTTTAAAGCCATAAGAGCATGTTGCTTCGGAAGCGTAGGTTGGTGACCGTTCGGTTAGCTTATTGAGATATAGTATTTATAGAGGGATGAGTCGTGCTAGAACATCGACTCCTCCTGCGGGTGATGTTCGAAAAGCTCCTACAATCCATAAAGCCTTTTCATTTTGGCCAATAGCACAGTTTGTGTCTTCAATGGTGCTCCGTTGAAAAGCCACAGTCTAATTTGTCACTATCGGTAGCACACACGTTCTATATATAAACGCCTCCTCTGGGAGTCCATCGGTTCGGCTGTCGACAAAGCCTTAGTCGAATAGAACCGTACACGCTCCTTGAGCCCCAGGTACCTCCTGAGTTGTCACTACTCCGTTCTTATCATAATGCCCAAGGTTTTCTGCAAAAAAATTTGTTATTAGTTTTGAAACCGATGTGTCAGATTCCATTTTGGCTGCTTAATAATGACTTTTCCACATACATACTAGCGGGGATCTTACCAATTCTGTTTTTTTGACTTCTTCAGTTTTTCTATTTTTATGCCTAGGCAAAGAGATTCCAAACATGACGCGGGTAGGACCCTCGACCACTTCTTCTCCTACAAGAAACCACTTCCAGAAAAAAAACATGATCGTTTACGAAACCCAAAGTTTCTTAAACCTCGACTCAGGCACAAACCATCGACCTGCAACAATCCAGAAATCATCGTCATTGATTCAGATAACGATGAGCTTCAAGTGCCAGTTACATGCACTGGCATCGTTGAAAAGCAAAGACGTGCTGGCCAAGACGTTTTGATGGACGTTGAAACGGTAGATGCAGATGAGATTTCGGGACGTCGTGTTTCTGCAGTGGATGAGACTATATCGGAGACTCAGGTTTTGGGTCCAAGTCTTCTTCCAATTTCAAGCACCATCACCACCGCCACCACCAACAGCTCAACTTGTACTTTTGGGAAACCTTACCTTTTGTCTGAAGGAGCCTCTGTGAATTCTTTCTTGTTTGGATCTCCTGGAAGTCTGCTCAGCCCCTCTGAGTCAAGAGATACATCAACTTCAGGTCTCCGAATAACTAGAGAATCTAACTCTCACCCACAGGCTCTTGAAAAACAAGTAAAAGAAGAAGATAATGCACAGATCGGAGATCTCATGGAAGATTGGTTGATGGGGGATGATGAGAATGAAAGTGAAGACAGAAAAGGAGACGTCGGCGATGATTATGATGATCTTGAATTCGTTGAAGAACGTGAGGTTTTTCTCAACACTGTCTATCCTTGTTGTGAGAAGGAATTCGATGGACGGCAGTCCCCGGTTCGTCATTCATTCGTCGTGCCTGAAATCCTATATCACAGTGACAACTCGAGCAGGAAGTTGATGTCCACATTGACAATCGTCCTAAGGCTAGAAGCTCAGATCAATCATCCGGTGATTCCAAGGCCCTATCCGCAAGCTCAAAGCAATTGAACAAAAGTGACGCTTTCTCTGTCCTCATGTCCTCCTTCAAGGAGAACGAGGCATGGAAAGAGGCAACAGCCTACGAGGACAAGTCACTCAATCATGTCAAATCCAATCGAGGCCGGAGAAAGGCTCCTTTCTACAAGGTACTGCAGGGCATGCCTATCTCTGTCGATGCTTTTCGCTATGGTGCTATCCCGGGTGTTACTGCCTACTTTCTCTCGTTCGTGTCCTCTTTTACCTTTCTCTTATTTGAACAAGAATCTGACTGAACATAATCAAGACATGCACACTCAGACCACTATACTAATCTTTCGTCCAGCTGGAAGTCTGGACTCATATATTGTTCTCAAAGCACTGCAAATCTCATCATCCACATGCTTTCTGTAGACAAGAAATGGGTCCGACCGCTTCCGATGGACACTCCAACGATCATACCTGATACCAACGGTGTACAAGTCACTCTTATAGAAGCAAATCACTGTCCAGGATCGTGTCTCTTTTTATTTGAGGGAAGACAAACTGTCGACGCCGGTGACAGCACATTCCGATCCCCCTACGTCGGATCTTCAAGAATCTTTCGATATCTGCATTGCGGTGATTTTCGAGCATCGCCTCGGCATGTCGTGCATCCGGCTATTAAAGGCAAGAAAATTGACCATGTCTATCTCGATACGACTTACCTCGATCCCAAGGTGAGTTGTGAAACTTCTTGACTCAGTATACTTACCGACTCACCGACTCGATGGTTTCCCGAAAAAAAACAGTATACTTTTCCTGCTCAACCGCTTGTCATATCAGCTTGTGCCGAGCTCTCTCGTAGGCTCTTGAATGGCGAGTCTGCAATGTTGAACAATGTCATGAAATCCTGGCTGCCTTCTCTACCATCATTGAGCTCTTATTCGTTATCAGCGGCCAAAGGGAAAAATACGCTTGTGGTTATCGGGTAAGTATTGGATTTGTTTATCGTTCGAACAGTTGACAAAAACGATTATAGAACATATTCAATTGGAAAGGAACGCATCGTGAAAGCTGTCGCACACGCCCTGGAAAGCAAAGTCTATTGCGACCCTCGCAAGACTGCGATACTGTGCTGCGAAGACGACAAGGAATTGGAAACCATGCTCACCGCAGACCCACTTGCAGCGACCGTTCATCTCGTTCCTCTCGGCACGATTACGACGGATCGACTCAAGATCTATATGGACCAATTCAAAGGTGCATTTACTAAAGCCATTGGGTTTAGGCCTACTGGATGGACGTGAGTGATATATTGAAAAGCCTGTGTATGGAAAATCAACTCTTTGGTTTATTTGTGTTCTCTCAAAAAAGATATGCACAACCTGCTGGGACAGATCTGGCACCGAGCGTGACCAGTATACTCACCCGAACGGTTCACAAAAAAGATTTTGCCTATACCGACCTCCACCCGTCTCGGAAATCCTCGTCGTCCATTCAAGTCTATGGTGTCCCTTACTCAGAACATTCTTCCTTCTACGAGCTCACGTGTTTCGCCTTGTCTCTCAATTGGACCAAGATGGTGGCGACGGTGAATGTGGGTAGTGAAAATTCGAGAAGGAAGATGTCGAAATGGGTTCATCAGTGGGAAATAGAGAGAAAGAGATGTAGTGCTGACTTTATGGTGACGCCGCGCCATGAGGATTACTGGTAGAGAATAGGGTTTTGATGTCTGGCTGCTTTTCCATCTTTTTTTTCGTGGAAGGGCCTCCAATGGCTTTAGGGGGTTCAGTGTGAATAAGAGTCACTATATTCCTTTTTTGTGTGAAGAAGAATGAAAAAAACCCGCATTGATATTATCATTACCTATTTCTATGATTTGTTATATTTCTCTGTGTCTTCTATATATCAAGGATAGATTCAAGTAGATAAATTGAACCTCTCCGCCGCTTCACGGAAATGAGGTCAGTTTATTGCTTTACATTATAGGTATTTCAAGGTATACAATCTTGATGTTGCTTCACGATGTTATCAGTCCTTCTGGCCTGCTTTCTGGAAGACAGGCACTAGAGATAATGTAGTCCCCCCACTTGAGATTCTACCTAGGTGTCGCAAATATCCCCTTCATTCGTAGATTGCTTCATTGTCCAAATGCAAGAATTTTTAGCTCACGCTAGCCTGGCAGGCTTATCATTGGTTTATGCCAACCATTGACCGGGGGAGGGAAAGAAAATCCATGATGCCTTCTGTTGCTTGCACACCAACCAAAACACCCCCACAATTGATGGTGGTTGGGTGGTATTACTCATTCACATGCCTTTGCTTCCAGATCAATAGCAGCGACTTTGGCACAGCCAAGAAGGTCATGCATTAATCAATACAGAGTGCACATGCGAGAACATCTGTTTAGGGCATGATTAGACGTGCTCTTGTGCCGCATATGCATTTTCATGTCATGGGGCTAAGCATACAGGACATAAACTGAGAAACTACTCCTGCTGCGCACGCTTCCTCCTGATATCACGTTCTTCGGAGATGGTAAGCTTGAGACCCTTACCCTTGGGCAATGAGACCCAAGGCTTGATTCCTTCACCAATCACAAAAATATTGGATATCCTTGTGCCTGATCAGCGAATAACACAAGGGATGATGACCCAAACAAGACGTACTGAGTAGCAAAAGACCTGTCAAGCGAATCCTTGACATGCACGATGTCAAAGCCACCAATGTGCCTCTCACGATGTGTGATAACACCGGCACGACCCATGTTACGACCACCAGTGACCATGACAATATTTCCGGTGTCAAATGGAACAAAATCGACAATCTTGTTTTGTTCAATATCAAACTTGACAGTGTCATTGACACGGATCAGGGGATCAGGATAACGAATTGTTCGGCCATCGTGAGTGACAATGTGAGGGACACCGCGGTTACCGACAGCAACTTGGCGAACCTTGAGGAGTTTGTAGCTGGCTTCCTCAGGTGTAATGCGGTGGATGGTGAAACGACCTTTGACATCGTAAAGGAGACGGAAGTGTTCCCCAGACTTCTCGATGGAAATGACATCTATGAAAAGAATCAGAATCAGACTTGCACAGGAACAGCTCATTGTATTTCCAAGAAATGCTAACCCATGAAACCAGCCGGGTAGGTAGGATCGGTGCGGACTTTACCATCGATTTTGATCAAACGCTGCTTTACAATTGCGACGACTTCACGACCCGTCAAAGCATATTTTAGCCTGTTACGAAGGAAGACTGTGAGGGGAAGACATTCGCGGAGTTTGTGGGGACCAGGAGAAGGACGAGGAGCCTATATCAAGAAAAATGACAAACTGTAAATACTGGATTTGGAATTTTAATAAAAACATGGCACATACGTAGGTTCCGCTCAACTTATCCAACATCCATGATGAGGGTGCTGCCAGGCGTTTCAAGTGCTTTTTGGGTCCCCGAGCCTAACAAGACACGAAAGAATTAGTTATCTTGAACCGAGGGCTGTATTATATGTATCATCCACAAGTTTCAGTATGCATCCAGCAAAACCAGCGATAGGCCTGGCTCATAGAAGCATATGGGAACTCTGGAATAACACGGCATATAGTTATACTGACCATTTTGTCCTTGCGATTGCTTGAGGATTCTTGAGGGTGTCGATATGCCCGCTCGCGAGCGGTCTCGACACAGCGTGCGAAAAAATGTGATGTGACATATACGTGACATTATAGAACAAGCTAGGTTGCTCCAGATAACAGGTAGACTGATTCTGCACCTCTAGCCATAGTTTAGGATGGGCCGTGAGTATCTCTGACACCCCATATATTATCAGTCAGCCTGAAGGATAATTGAGATGTTATCTAATGATCCGGCTTTTAGCATTGCTCTAGAGCCCGTAAGTTCTCGAAAAATGCAACGAGTGATTTTTGAATTGGGGTAGAGATAGAAAGTGCTGTCTAAATGTATTTGTCCATAATTGAAACACAAAAGTGCTAAACCAACGTCTTAATAAAATAGCAGAAAAACAGTCCGACATTACGCACAAGTACATCATAGATGTACTAATTCGTTATTCTACGGTATAAATGATCAGGGTCTCATATTAAAAAAAGGAAAATAACATGTAAGATTCTTCTCCGCCGCAAGTGCGGGTTTTTCATCACTATCATGCCGTCACAGGTCCCACACGTTGTCCCAGTTCATGTGTACGCAGAAAATTGTCGGAAAATGGTATAGAATGCGATATAGGTGAATCTAAAGAAGGAGGAGGCGATGGATACGAATCGACGGGGACAATGCGAAGCGATATAGATTCTTTCTTGAGCGGCCTGAACGGGTGCCGTTCTGGCGCCGCATGACTACTCGGATTGAAATTTGGAGAAACTGGGGTTGGTCTGTAATATTGTTTTCCAGTATGGTGTAAGGCTGCTCCTGAAGAGAGAGCTGACATTCTCCTGGATCTACCCGTCAACTCATTTGGCACTGAATCCAATCGTACGTCGGACAAAGCGAATTCGTTGGGAGGGGTATCTGTGCCTGAAAGTTCTTGTGATTCCGACTTAGTCGTTGGTAACATCATGTCTCGAGCCGCTTGTACTCTTGACATCTTCTTCTCCCCCTTTTCTACATCGGCTTTGGCATTGTTGTACATGTAAAGGCCCGTAAACGTCAACGCAATGCCAATTGCCTGAAGAGGGTGAACGGTTTGATTAAACCATACAATGGCAATGCAAATGACGGCCACCCGCTTGACAAGGGATGCGATAGAGTAAGTGACGGGTGATGTTGATGAAAGAATGACGAAGGCAATAATGTTCTGAGCAAAATGAACTGCCCCATTCAAGAAAAAGTAATATGTCACAGAATGTGGGGCTGTATGTCCTTGCATAGGATGAAATATATGGTCTGGGTTCGTATAGGCGACTAGAAGAAGGGGAAGGTCGTAGTAAAGCCACAAAGGGACCATGAGCAAAAAGGCCATGCCCGAAGAATAGAGGAGAAGGTTAAGTTTGTCCAGCTTATAGGAGGAGCTCGCCAGGTGCCCGCTTGAGTTAGACGGCACAATCTTCTTGAAGAAAATGTTCGAACTGACGAACACAAGCGCCGATCCAAAAGCGCAAAGTAAGCCAATCACATCTGACGCGACGTCGAACGAACAGGCTAACATGACACCAATGGTCAACGGAAGCAGTGATAGATAGATCTTCGACGAGTAGCTGACGCCAAACAAGAGAGCGTAGGCGGCAACAGTGAATAGGGGTGAGAGTGCCTGTCATAGAAATTCAATTACATTTGGAAAATGACACATTAAAACTGACCTTGATGGTATGTACGGTGCTAACATGGATCCGAGAGATGGCCATGCTGGAAAACATGTGTCCTCCTACCTGAAATAGGCCCATAGGGAAGGTATTCCGGACGATGGTTTTGGTAGGCTTTCGTAGTTTCGAGAATCGGATAAGGGGTGTCATGAAAAGTAGACAGTATCCTGCCACAAAGCCGAATTGGATAAAAGTCAGGGTGATTGGATAGCGGAACTGGCTTAATATCACTTTGCCAGTGTTAGACGAGAGAGCAGAGGTGGTGTACCAGAGGATACAGAGTAGAACGAACACAGGCGTCGAGAACCCAGATTCTCGCACTGTCGATAGCTTAGAGCCATCGATAGCGGAATTATTTGATTGCGCCTGCCAAAACTGTCCTGCTGGTCGACGCACGTTTATGAGCACAGCTCGCACATTGTCAACTAGGCGGTACACAATCGACTGCTTCTCGCTACAACCATTAGGCATGGGCAGAGTATCCATGCTGAGTGATCGTGCTGTCCCATCCCATCGTTGCTCTTCACGACGTTCAGAGATGAATTGTGGGACGAAGCCATTAGAAGGGTGGTACATATCGGGGTGGAGGGATAAGGACCTGTAGAGTGATGTAATAAATTAAAGCATATGCAGTGGGAAAAACTTTGGTATGCCTGTCAGGGAATTGCAGAGACAGTAAATGGGTGAGGAGAACAAATGGCGCTGTCACGTCACATCTTTTTCTACCATCAATCTTAGATCCCGATGTCATTCATCGCCACTTCTGTGACAAGGGATTCTTGGTTTTTGTATTCCGAATGGTTCGAAGTTTTACCGATGATTGTTGTGTGCATACCGTTACAATAGTGTTCACATAGCGACGGGTAGAATGTTCTCTGTGAGTCATCTTATCTGATAGTAACAGTGACATGAAACCGAAGCTCCACGTCTAACAAGGATTACTGTCAATCACAATGAACCCAGAAGAGGTCTCTACTATAGCACCTATTTCCATTGAAACATCCGCTACGAGACCTACGCCTATTGAGACTACTCGGCCGCCGAACTCGATTGAAGAGGCCCCTGTCTCAACTGCCACGACAGAAGCATCCCAGCTCGCTGCAGCTTCCGCCGAACCCACTGCTCCAACTACTACAATTCCTGAGGAGACTCAAGCATCACCTGAACCACAAAATCCGCTGACAGAAAGGTTCACGACTCAAGAATGGATCGTACTCAAGGAGTTTAGAGTAACTCAAACCCATTCTCAGCTCTACACTAGTCCGCTGACAGTTATACAGGATGCACTTCCTGAGATACTTGCACAAGCCTTCCCGGATGATCCTAAGGCCAAAGAGACACCTTTTAGCATGTGGGGCGTGAAAATAGATCCGAACAACCCTCGAGATGCCAAAGTCAGTGTAGTGCTGATGAAATTCCTTCGTGCGAGGTAACGTAATCATCACCTAGCTGAACTTTGTTAGCTTTAGTGTTGAAATAACAGGTTCTAGGAATCATAGTGTTCGCGATGCCAGAGACATGTTCCAGACTACATTGCGTTGGAGGAAGTCGTTTGATGTTGACGGTGCTCTGACACAGACCTATCCTGAAAAATTATTCGACTCCATGGGTCATATCTATGGTAAAGACAAGGAAGGGCGGCCAGTCATGTATAACATATACGGCGGTAATCAGGACCTTAAAGCCATCTTCTCTGATGTCCAGTTGTTCCTTCGGTGAGTAACTTGATGAAAAGGAGTATGTTCATTCTAAATCACTATTGGCCAGCTGGCGAGTCGCTCTTCATGAACGCTTAATGCAGCAATTAGATTTCGAAACCATCGACCAGACCCTCCAAATTCACGGTAGGCTGGCGCAGAGTTCCTATATCGGAGATGCTGACACGGAAGGATCCTATAGATTACGAAGGAGTGAGCTTTATCTCTCGTGATGCCAATTCAAAACTTGCAGCATCGGAAGCCACGAACATCTTCTCATCTCATTATCCAGAACTCCTCGTAGGTCCCTCTAGATAGTTGCCTCATTGATTTTTTTGACTGAGATGCCCAGTATAAGAAGTTCTTTATTAACGTCCCATCCCTATTCAATTGGATGTTTTGGGCCTTCAAGTCAATCATTCCTGATGCTACTTTGGCCAAAATGTCGGTTGTTGGCACTGGCCGCCGTGCTATTCATAAGGCCTTGGGTCCATACATCAACGATGATCAACTCCCTAGACGTTATGGAGGACAGGCGCAAGATTTCTGATAGCTTCTAGAGTTTCTATCACTGGGTCCAGTTTTTGCACCTCCATCACAAGTCTACTGATCAATTGACATCTTTATGACACCTATATAATGACCTTTCCCCCTTGAAGTCTAGCCTGAGACTGATGAATATTACTCTTGATTACTTCCACAACGCATAGACTGCTCAAGTCAGCTTTAAGAACCCACATATTGCAGCCGCAGCTTAATGCATTTTGGAGTCATAGGCCATACGAACATATACAAGGACGACACGAGAAGAGAGCTGAGATAAGGAGAGTTAAGCCTCGTTCACCTCGCGCAGCCGACGAGTAGTACTATACACTAACATCAGAACAGCCATTTGGTCTTGAACGAGGTACATACCTGCGCGTAGTAGAACCAGCGGGGGTCGCCACTGTCCATGCTCCACCAGCTACGGTCTTCCTACAATGCTTACAGTGCCAGATGCCAACTGCTGTCCTCTTCATTGAATCCTATACGAGGTTCCACAAACAGTGATTGGTAAAGGAATCAATGAACTTTACAAGGCTGAATCAGGAGTAACCACACCTTTCCGCAGAACGTGCATGTATACTTGGCATGCTGCGAGATTTCCATCTTTTTCACCTGCTTCCTGAGTGAAGCACCATAACGCTAATATAACCACGGGGAAAAGAAGAGTTTCAATGCGATGTTTCAAGGTTTACGATTCAAGACCTACAGTGCCGTACTTTCCGGTGATGCCGACTTTCCTAGTGCGTTTTGTCTATGATATATGGGCTTCTAATTAGCCAATGAACAAATCTGCAACTTGGATGAAGGAACCAAACCATCTTATAGCAGAGGTGAGAAAAACACTACGGTTTCTTAGAGTTGACGATAGTGATATTGGTACCGTGGGTGAATTACAGGTACTATCCGGAATACTGTATAGTTATTGATCGGCTGGGTCCGCTGATCAGGTTTTTGTAATTTATTTGTAACGCGGTGATCGCGATCCGTGGTAGCATACAGAAATACACTACATAGTCTTATCACAAACACAGTTGAAAGCCAGATTACTCACAACTAATCCAAAACATTTGAAGAAAGGAGAAAAGGGGGTAGAAGAAGAGAAGAAAATGAAAAGGAGGAAGGAATTGTCAAATGGGTTACTACTTATGTAGTCCAAACAAATGTTAAAGGATTGTCAGACAAAAAAGAGAAAGAACTTATCATTCCATCTTGAAATTCATACATGAAACAGCTGCAGCTCTTCATGATGTGAACTCTAGTTTTGATCTCACGACGACCAAAACTGATTGAATATGGCTGGTGATGCAACAGCATATGGGGGGCTAGGGGGGCATGCTGGCAGTTTATGTGACACATAGCAAGATATAAAGCTAGTCCGATCGATTGGTGGTACGATGAGGCGAGATAGACCTGTTGAAGGAAAGTGAATGTGAGAGTGCAGGGCTCTCTGTATGGTACTTACCTCCCTCTGCACAAAACCATGGGAAAACCTAGACCGCACAGTAGTTCGAGTTCATGAGCACAAGTTTTTTTTCTGCTGAAATGTAGGTGCAATCCAAAAGGGCGACTCGTCATGATTGATGAAATGCTTGCACATCACACAAGGTTTTGTGGAGGTCGTAGAAATTCGACTGTGATGCGAGGCAAATAGCTCCCTGTCTCTTTAGGCTTCATTTCGTCACAAAATTGAGTCGCTACTTCCAGATTGTGGTATGTTGAGCGATATACTAGTTGACCTCTGAGTTCATTGTTGGTCGAAAAAAGATCATCAATTGATTGAAACGGTTCTATTTTTGAATCACCTCTGTTTACCTTTGCTTGTTATCAACTTCGACTGAAAGCCCAACGAGCTGCCTCTCAACTGATTCCGAAAAAAATGAGCTTCAAGAAGAGGTATATATAATAACGTGTCTCAATAAACTAATCCGTGATTCATTGACCCCTCTTTCTCTACCATCCATAGTTCCTCAAAACTTGACCTTCTGGTACGCGTCCGGTACTCCAACCCACTTCCCGCACCACCATGTCCACCGAAGTTTCTGGATATCCCGACGGATCCTAAACGATACACGCGGCCAGAATTTTTGAATGAATTGGCAAATGAGACACCTTTACCAATGATTGTGGATGCTGAATTGGGTATGCCTCTGGATTTGGGAAAGTTTGAGTGTTTGTGGGAGGAGGGTGTTGATGATTCAGGTAAGCGTAAATTTACTTGATTCATGGAGCTGACCTTCATGCTTTGGGGGGGGGGCTTTAGCATTGAATCCTGATCCGTCAAAGTTACCAAAATTGGACCCGAAAGATGCGTTCCTTTTGTCGGACATATCGAGTTCAGCTGGTATCGCGACAAATGCAGGAAATCTGAGCGGGTCTAGTGCATCGATGACACATGTGCCATGGCTGAGGAAGACAGAGTATATTAGTCGAGAAGGCGTTCTACGGACTTCATCACAAGAAACGTATGTGCTCTTGCTCAAGTAGTAGAAGAGCTCTAATGACACCTCACCAGAAAAACGGTTCAAATTGCGCCTATCGATATTTCAAGGAGTGCACAACTCAAAGACATTGAGTCTTCGTTTGTAGCATCGAACGACGAATTTGACCTGTCAGCGTTAAAACATCCGAATAAACCTGAAGTTGCGGCGCTTGAGTCTTATCCTATTCTACCAGATGCTCAGGTATGGCCAAATCGTTATGACTTGTTCCGGTTCTCGGAGAGACCTGGGGACCGGTCGGTAGATGTATGTTCATTCACTGACTGTTTGAGCTGCTGACCAAGTGTGGCAGGTGGAAGACGAACGTCTAGATTGCGCGATTTTGCGACCTATGAAGACAGAACATGATTCGTTCTTGGCGTATTACCTGACGCAAGATGATGAGTCTGCTATGAGATTAAAAGAGGCAAGAGGGTCTGTCGCACCGTACGAGGTGCCGGAGGGACAGGAACCTACGTTGTTCCAGTTTGTCCGGGATTACGAGACTATCAAGGTGGAACAGAATTTGGAAAACGAGTTCTTGTTGGTTTTGTGGGACGGGGATGGACCAATAAAGTTTGAGGATGTGATGAGCGAGGCGGAAGGGAAGAGAACAAGGAGAGAGAAGGGAGCCTATTACAAGAATATTGAGAGAAAAATGCTGCTGAAGAAGAAGCGAGTGAATGTAGGTATCTGACAGAGAGACAAGTGTAGATGATTCTGACCGCGTACCTGTTTCAGCCACACGATCAATATGACGACAAGTGGGAGGTGATACGACTTGTGCATGCGCCGATGGGCGAAGAGGAAGAGACGGAGCGGCAAGACTATCTGGCAGAGGTAGCAGACCCGGATTATCTGCTGAAGATGCGGACGGATGCGGATGCAGAAGGCGACATGGAAGATTTTTTCATTGATGATAGATATATGATGGACAATAAATAAACAACGTATGACACTTTCTCCGCAACGTCGAGTGAGTACGCGCCGGGGATCTGCCTCAGCCACTGACCCGTTCAATCTCCATGCTGAGCTCAATTTAAATTCCACTCGTATCTCTTCCAGCACGCTGACCATCGTCCGTGCACACTCGCCAGTCCCCAGTCAGCGCAGATTCTCTCGTCACCCGCCAGAGCCTGTGTCGCCTCAGCGCCTCAGCTTTGGTCTCTCTTCCTTCTCGACTGGGCCCAGGGATCGCGCACAGAGCCCCTCGTCCTCGTCTCGCCTCAGACAGACCACTCCTGGCCTGCTCCAGACAAAGCCCCGTCTGACGCCTGACCAGCTCGTTGATCTTGCTCGCCAGTCCACCTCCTGCTCCGGCCCGGATTCTCCCGTGCTCACCCACTTCACACCTCTTCCAGACAATATACTTCTCCCCTTTGTTGACCGTGCATCCGAGGTCTCCTCTCTTATCTCCTCTCCTCCAGACGCAAAGCTCTTCACCCTCCTTGCTCAGACTTTTGCCCAGAACAGGGATCCAAATCCTGCCAGCCCCTTGGGCCGACCTTCCGATCTCCCCCAGGACCCCACAGACTGGACTTATCGCCACCTTCTCTTCCATCTCACGAAAATCGATCGTGATGTCGTCCCCGATACAATCTGGGCCTATGCTATTAGAAAGTGCATCATTTCCCACTCTGAACTGATCTGGGAGCGTGTCAAAGGCTCCTTGGGCATTCCTCCCGAGTTGGATATCGATTGGGACTTTTCTTCTTCTTCTCATCGTGATAACGATCATGCCTCAGCTTCCGACAAGGATAGTATCAGGACAGAAGACATCTCGGACGATGAGGGAAGGGCTGCTCGGGGTCACTGGGCCGACTGGGACGCCGTCATGGACTCCCCTGTTTTCGACAAGCGAGAATCTCGTTTTAGCATGGATTCAGAGGGTATTTCTATTAGTCCTTTCAGTCCTTTTCTCTCCTTCGAGGCTGTGCAGGAAAATCAGGTAACTATTGAGCCTCTCCTAGCCCCGCCCTTCTCTGCCACATCACTATTGTCATTGTCAAACGGTCCTTCGGATGGTCTCGGAGATATTGCAGAAGGGGCTGAAGAGGAGGAGCAGGAGGAGCAACCCGAAGGCACAGCGAGTGCTTCCGTGACAGCTAACACACATTCTTCCTCAAAGATCCACGGACTCAAGATCTCTACCATCCCTTTGCCCATAATGCATTATGGCAGTCCACCGGTTCTTTCACCTATATTACCCTCTACCTCCATTCCTCGCTCTATAGCCACTCTAAATACAGGAGGAGGCAATGGCGCTTCATTATCATATGTCGGTTCAAGACCACATAGTAGAAGTAACTCGTTCTCTTCTATTGGCCCTTTCAAAAGAGTTGACTCCACGAGCAACATGGCTGCGTTGCTGGGTACTCTGAAGGCTGCTCATACACAGGCAGTGAGCGATGCCGGTGATTCGAGCAGTATTGTGAGTGAATCACAATCGGCCGGAGATGCTCTGCTGGGCGACTGTAGATCTTCTGGTAGTCCTCTTTTTCCCAGCAACTTCACGAGATTGGCCAGCTCTCCAACGCTCATGTGAGTACTCGTGTCATTTTTTGGGTCTGGATGCCGTTGATAGGCTTTCTCCGTTAGTCGCAAGTCTAGCCGCACAAGGTCAAGAACGTACTCACACGATACGAATTCACTGAGGGAGAGCACGTTGAAGAGGCAGAGTTGGGGAACGGGAAGTGGTGTTACGTCCCCTACTGTAGTTGGTGGTAATGGTGCCGGAAGTGGGTGACATACAATGCGACAAATTTTCTCCTTGAAAAGCGAAATAAGCGAAGTTGTACTTTTTTCATTTGGTGATGGCTGGTTGTATGATTGAAATTCAATGTAGCACGTGTATGTATGTATGTATAACACGATCTGGATTTATTGTTTCTCATGGTGTGGAGTTAATCGTGGGTTCGACTCTCTGTTGTTCCAAGAGAGGGAGATCTGGACCAAATCTGCGTGTAGTCCGCGAATAGGAAGTTCTTCATAGAAAGTTCAAATAATATGGATCTATATTTGGCAGGTACACGGAGATAGGTTTCTTTGTTTTCCCAAACCTCGAGTTTCTGGAATACATCTGTCAGAAGCTTCGGTTGGGAACGACCTGAGGATGGTGTGAATAGTTGCACGAGAATAGGACAAAGAAGTTGCTTTACCGGTGTACGGAGAGCCGTGTCATGGCAAACGTTGGATTGGTCTTCTCCGCCGTGTGTGTGTATGCGCGTGTGTGAAAGATTGCTGATTTTTCTTTGTCATGGCCCATTCCATATTTACGAATGGATATGATGAAAATGGAGGGATCTATTGTGGGGACAACACGCCCATAGGATCTTGCGATATTCTGTATCTACTGCAATGGATGGATCAACTATGCCTACTCCGCTCAATAAATCCACTACCATTAACACAGCGAAGAACAGCCCAGATTTCAAACAAGCAACATCGATCTTGCACAGGACTCCGTGGAGACCTCCAGTAGGCGTGTCTGCTGAGAGAAGTTATATTACGTTAGAAGATGGTAGGACGGTGTACGATGCTGTCGGGGGTGCTGCTGTTTCTTGCTTGGGGAATAGTCATCCAAAAGTTATTCAGGCGCTGAAGGATCAGATTGACAAAATTCCTTGTGGGTGTTTTGATGTTTTAGTTTTTTTTGAATTCGGCGGTAAGTGCTGATGCGGTGTTGATTAGATGTGTATAATATGCAGTTGTCGAATGAGCCTGCGGAGGCTCTTGCGAAATACTTGGTGGAAAGTAGTGACGGGGCTTTTGAGATCGTTGGGTTTGCTAGTGGAGGTAGCGAAGCAATGGATGGTGCCATGAAACTCGCTCGACAAGTGCGTGATCTTGTGTACCTTTTTTCAAAGTTTTGTTGACAATTGATCAGTTTGTCCTGGAGACGGGACAACAGCAGCGCGTTAACTTCATTGCTCGTGAACTATCCTTCCATGGGAATACTTTGGGTACTCTATCGTTAGGGTGGTATCCTGCAAGGCGTAAGCCCTATGCGGCGATTCTGGATGATCAGCATTTCCATCATGTCTCGCCAGCCTATGCCGCAAGGTTTAAGAAACTCGAGGAATCAGAGGAGCAATATGTTGAGAGGCTGAGAAAAGAGCTGGAAGATAAATTTTTGGAGCTTGGACCAGACACTGTCATTGGATGTAAGCGAATTTTGTAGTTTTGTGGGGTTTCTTTCATTCTGAGAGAGGCTATAGTTGTTGCGGAGACCGTAGTGGGCGCTACTACCGGGTGTGTTCCCGCACCTAAAGGATATTTCAAGGCTATGAAATCGGTCTGTGACAAGTATGGTGCGCTTTTGATCCTTGATGAGGTCAGTTTCTACTATCTGTTTCAAGGAAAGCTCGTGAAATATGTTGATTGATAGGTCATGAGTGGAATGGGCCGTAAGTATTAGCACAGAGTGGCGAGCAATCAAGTCTGATGAAGTCGACAGGTATGGGAACACTTCATGCATGGCAATCGTTTGGCGACAATGTTGCTGTGCGTGTTTTTATCTCTGATTGACATACAGGGCTGGTTTTGAAGATGGGATGTACAGCCTGACATCCAAGCGGTGGCCAAGGGTTTGGGCGGTGGGTCAGTCGTGGTTAATGGTCTGATCACTGTCTTGGACTGCTGATGATGTGGATTTGAGCTCAGGTATGCATCTATCGGTGCAGTCTTGATGTCCAAACAGGTTGCCCAGGGCATTCGTGGCAATTCAGGCATTTGGAAGCATGGTCATACTTATCAGGTTCGTCTTTGTCGTCGTAGGGGAGTTGGCTCGAGTTTTCAAGTTGGAATTAATCGATTGATATAGGCTCACCCGCTGGCCTGTTCTGCCGCTCTCGCTGTGCAGAAAGCTATAGAAGAAGAGAAATTGCTTCAGAATGTTCAAGAGCAAGGTCAATACTTGGGTATGTTTTTTTATCCTAGTACATTGGACTTAGTTTTTACTTTATGTCTCGCACAGAACAACTACTTAGACAGCGTTTGAGTGGACCCAACGCAAAATCAGCACCTTATATCCATGATATTCGCGGTGGTGGTTTGTTCTGGGGTGTCGAATTCAGCTGGGAGAACCTTGAAGCTGGAGCCATGGACTTCAAAGGAGATTCAATCGCGATGCTGGTTCAGGCTAGGATGTTAAAGAATGGTGTTGTGATCATGGCCTTTGTCGGAGGTGCAAATAAAGAAGGCACCAAAGGGGATCATATCATCCTTTCACCTGCGTATAATGTCCGGAGGGAGGAGATCGAGATGATAGCAGACATCCTTATTAAGAGCGTGGAAGAGATTCTGACAGAAGCAAAGTCGGCATAGAAACCCATTGGTACAAAATTCCATTGTTTCTATGTATGATCCAGAAGTCGACTAAGGACCTCCTAATGTGCGCCGTTGAGTCTTTGTGTGCTGGCTGGGCCCAACATGGAGCCATTGAGCCATTGTTGAGCCATGCTGCTTATGTAATCCGGGCGATTTCCCTGAAGAGTCGACTCGTCACTGTTTCTGCACAACCTTCATCTACTGCTCCGGACTTTCTACCTCATTGCCCAGACACCAGGATCGATGGCTGGGTGCATGCAATAAATGGATATACAACCAAACCATCATCCGGAAGCCGAAAGCAGCTCTAGTGCATCAACCGCTCTTTCACACCTAGCGACCCATCCGGAACCTTCGGAATCCAAATCTTTACGAACAAGTGCACGAGTTAAGGCGTCAAAGCAGAAATCTCAAACGAAGGGCAAAGGAAAGGATTCCGATATCGCAAGTACCGAGGAGCTTGTTTCAGGGGAAACTTCGTATTCTCGAAACATCCGCTTCGCTGCACCAGCAATAAAGAATAGACGATCTAAAGACACAAATTCTGCTAAGGGCAAAGACAAGGAAATCGTTGACGAGACTTTTCCGCGCAATAACAAACGGTGTGTGTATGGTTTGTAATGTGCTAAATTGGATATAATGGCTGATGGAGCGTCTTCTTTCTCCCAGTTCACGTCGTACTGCCACTATAAACACTTCTCTTGCCATTAGCGAACCAGCAAAAGACCAGAAAGGAAAGAAACGTGCAATCTTAGAAACTACACCAGAGAACGACGGTGCAGGCTCCTCAACGAAACGTCCGAGAACTTCATATTCACTTAGATCCTCTACAATTTCATCACAGACTCACGATATGCCTCGCAAAGCAAGGTGAGGTGTAATTTGTTAATGGAAATAGATTCTCAGGTTGACATGTACATTTGCAGTACGAAAACCACCAAAGGCAAGGTTGTCAGCAAGTCAAAACTGGCTAGCTCTTCACGCCTACAAGACGAAGATGTTGAGATGGTTGATGCTGGGATTACTAAAAGCGAATCCGCCGATGTCGAACTGCATAAGGAGGAACATACAGGGGAAGGTAATCAAAAGGGAGAATGTGACCTCCCGCACGATGATCAAGGCAGCGTTGATGATGGCCATTTCGACGACGACGAGGATGATGTTGATGATATCGGTGATAGCTCAGGTGATGGGAATACAAACCCTACTATTCCAGGAGGATCTCTCAACGATTTTGATATTGCTATGGCCTTCTTGGGTGGTGGCGACGTTCGGCAATTTGGGTCATACATGGCATCATTAACGACACGGCTGAAGAGTATGCTTGGAAACATCAAGGCAACGGCGGATCCGACTACCCGTTTGCTTACTTTGCAAGAGTTGAGTGAGTTGCTCAGCATTAGTACCGAAGATACCTTGGCTGGATCATTTCCGGTTGAGCAGTATGTTCGTGAATTAGTCCGGATACTAGGAGGGAAAGTTGCCAATGAAGATGATGGCGATGATGATGACGATGAAGGCGATGAAGACGCAGATGAAGACGCTCAACTTGTTGCTGTTCTAGCCGCGAGTCGCGGAGGTCCTTTTCAAGGGGATGAAAATCTCGAGGCTCAGGTACTTGCTTGCCGTTGTCTTGCCAATCTCATGGAAGCACTCCCTGGTGTTGCTCACACTGTTGTGTACCATGGTGCCATACCCGTATTGTGCAGCAAACTTATAGAGATATCGTACATTGACCTTGCGGAGCAGACTCTCAGTGTATGTTCTTGTTCCTTTCTTGCTCTCGTTCTACTAAGGATGCTTCCTAGACCATGGAAAAAATATCTGAAGAATTTCCTTCTGCAATTATTCGGGAAGGTGGCCTGGCTGCCTTGCTAAATTATTTGGATTTCTTCTCCATTGCTGTGCAGAGGACGGCCCTGCAGGCTGCAGCAAACTGCTGTCGGAATGTATCCTCAGAACACTTCCACATGGTCAAGGGCGTTTGGCCAATCATTCGCGGCTGCTTATCGTACTCTGATCAGAGATTGGTCGAATTTGCTTGCCTCTGTGTCATTCGGGTCATTGATTCTTATCACCGTTCTTCTATCGAGAACTTGCAGTCATTGGTCGACAGAGATTTGATCAAGGCTGTCAACCAACTTCTGTTGCCTGCTGGTGGTTCCCCGTTGATTGCGTCGAATACTTTTACGCTTTTACTTCGTGCTCTTGCCACCTGCGCTCGCGCCAGCCCGAAAATCACAATTTCCTTGCTAGAAGCTGATATAGTCGATACACTTTATCAGATTTTGACCGGCGTTCTACCATCGGCTAATAGTAATAATGAAGGAGAACAAGGGGATGCGATTGGCGGACAGGGCTTGGGGGGAGGTTTGGCGGATATGGCTGTCATGGAGAATCTTGCCCACAGACCTAAAGATCAAGTCGAAGAAACTCTCAGTCTGATTTCAGAATTGCTACCTCCGCTTCCTAAAGGTATGCGGTTGTTTTAACGTGTTCATCAAGTCAGTGCTGACTCTTGGGATAAGATGGTGTATTTGATCACAAGGCTTATACTGAGAAATCTTTGGCGCGTCTGGTTAAGGCAAAGGCAAAGGCTGATAGAACTGCTGCTCGACAGACTTTGCCAAGCACTTCGGTACATGCACCATCTGCTTTTGTAGATGTTGCAACGCCTGCTGCTGCTGTTGAAGGAGATATACCAACGCCATCTCCGGAGCATGAGGAAATGCCATCATCATCGGCGGTGACATCAACATCCGTGAAGGAGACTCCACTAGAGAGGACTGAATTACTTCGTTCCAAGCCTGTCGTTGTCGAGCGTTTTGTTCGATTACTTATGCCCATCCTCATCGATGTATATGCTGCTAGTGTTGTTACGCCGATTCGGATCAAAACATTGACAGGACTGCTCAAGGCGATCAGTTTTCTGGATGCCGACGCTATCAAGCAAGTTTTTATGGTGTGTAGGATGCAACCCTTGTCATTTGCCACCTAAAGTAATTTTTTCAGTTTGTTCCGATTGCTACATTTGCCTCCTCTATCCTTTCGTCCAAGGACCATCCATCTCTTGTCATATCTGCCTTACAGCTTGTTGACCTTCTCATGAGTAAGGTTTCCCAGTTGTATAGGCCAGCGTTCCGTCGCGAGGGCGTGTTTTATGAAATTGAGGCTATCGGTGAAAGAGCCCTTCTCTCATCCAAAGCCAAAGAAAAGGAGAAAGACAAAGAGAAAACTGGGGAGAAAGATGCTTCTGAAATATTAGAACCTGGAATTGGGAATGTCTCAACTTCTGTCACCGCTGCTTCTGTTCCGATACCGGGTTACAAAAAACTCAATTCTATGGCTTTCGATCCTGAAGATGCTATCACTCTTCGTTGCCGTGTCATCCAATTCAAGTATCTGACGGGAGAGGATGAAGCCTTTGAAGATGCTTCATTTGATCATCTTCGTGGTCTTCTTGATCGCCTACTATCAAGGAATGCAACTGAACGGGAGTTTAGTGAGGTATTATGGGAGTTATCCGGTTTATTTTCGTCTGCTCGTACATCCATCTCCAGTTTTGAGCTCTTGCAGGGAGGAGTCGCTGGTGCGCTGTTGAGCTATGCTACAGAGGAGGCGTATTCTGGTAAGTGGAACGGGTATCGATTTACAGGTTCGTTCATGTTTTCACAGTCTCGGTAACACGCCGTAGAGAGCTTTTCCTTGACGCCTTCACCAATGGGAAGGCTAGAAATGTGAACGGAGGTCAAACTTCATTCGCTGTTCTGGTCAAGAAGCTGCAAGAAAGTCTCACGAGAATGGAATCCTTCGATGTTACTACTGTTTCACAAAGCAGTGATGGTATGTTGCACTTTGATTTCAACCTGATTGTCATTAATTTTTTGATTATCTAGATTCTAAACGAAGCTCACCATCTCTTCTTGCACGACAACTCCGTCTTCGCTTAATCGCAAAAGAGGGCTCAGATACACCGCGCAACCTTCAAAATATCGTGGTCTCCATTCACGCCATTGCAACTTTCCAAGCTCTGCACGATTATCTCAGGCCAAGAGTATCTGGGTTGATTGGTGGAAGTTCGCGATTGTCGGGCATGCTTGCAGCTCTTGCGGCTTCAGGGTTTGGTTCACCTCGTTCAGAGGAACCAATTCCGAAGGTTGCTACTTCATCTACCGCCAACAAAGGTTCCAGTGAGCAAAATGTTGGTCGCAGGCGTAGTCAGCGGTTGGCCAAATTAGCAGGTAACGCGGAACTACCAGAGGCCAAAGGTGAAGACACTATGATGGGAGAGCCTATAACAGCTGCCTCGACTTCTGAGGCAATTCGGAGCGATCCTACGCTTAGTGATACCCTGGTTGGATCTGAGCTTGCGGATGATTTTGCCAATGATGATGAGATAGATGCGGAAGTATTTGACGATGAAGATTCCGACCATTCAATTGCGGAAAAGACGATTACAGTCAATGTTGCTGAAGATGGATCAAGGATAGAGGCACAGACGCCTGATGGTACGCGTGTAGCGACTCCTAGTACGGCGGCCAGGGATGGTCAAGCAACGCCGACGCGTTCTTCTCGGAGCGCCCGTACTTCTTATGCTGCAGCTTTGAAGGCAAAGCCGACAGACTGGCACTTAGAGTTTTCTATGAACGACCAAGTATTACCATTGGATCTCACGATATATGGTGCCATCCATCAACATGAAATGCGCAAAAAGACCTCGCCTTTATCCTCGAGCATGCTCTGGCAAGGTGTTTACACCATAAAATATAAGAAGGTTCCCGGCCCACAGCCATCTCCCGATGCGCGTAGTGACGATGGCAGTCGCACTCGTTCAGTTGCTCCCAACTCGCCGTCTTTCCCGGACGACGCGCCCTACACCAAAATTCTACGTTTGCTTCGCCTCCTGTACCACCTCAACACTCTAGAAACGGAACGTCTTGTTTTCATAGGAGAAAAGCGATTCCTACCCGACACTGCATTTGTCAACAACAAACTTACAGCAAAACTTACAAGGCAATTAGAGGAGCCCATGATTGTGGCTAGGTGAGCGATTCAATGAATTTGCCAAAGAAGCGCTGAACACGCCACCCAACAGTTCGTGCCTGCCAGATTGGGCTCTGGATCTTCCACAGCATTTCCCCTTCCTTTTCCCATTCACCACCCGCTACAGTTTCCTCCAGTCTACGTCTTTCGGTTATGCCCGTTTGATTATTAAATGGCAAACCCAACAAAATCGCGGTCAAGATCCTTCCAGGCGTGATGACGGAATCGGTTTTCTTGGGCGCCTGCAACGCCAGAAAGTCCGAATCTCGCGTAAGCATATTCTGGAGTCTGCTGTGAAGGTATTTGAGCTTTACGGATCGTCGTCATCAATTTTGGAAGTCGAGTATTTCGAGGAAGTGGGGACTGGACTTGGCCCAACACTTGAGTTTTATTCATTAGTGTCAAAAGAGTTTGCTCGGAAAGACCTGAAAATATGGCGGGATGCTGATGCTTCTGGAGTTGGAGTCGGAGTTTATGTCAGTCATCCCTTTGGGCTGTATCCTGCGCCAATTCAACCAAATGAACCTACCAATGGTGGACAGTGCGTCTCTTAAAGTAATCTGTGTGCGCCGCTGATTATTCAATTATAGCAACGGAACCCATATCCTTCGCATTATTGGTCAATTTATTGCCAAGGCCATGCTTGACTCTCGCACTATTGATTTATCTTTGAACAAGATCTTCCTCAAGCTTGTTCTTGATGAGGAGGTTCCACTTACCATTGCTTCTCTTCGCGTGAGCAATAGCTATTCCTGTCAAGTAACCTTGAATTGATTGTCGGTGTAGCTTGTTGATGCCGAACTTGCCAATTCCCTTGAAAAGCTCAAAACCATGGCGGCGGAGAAAAACCGGGCTCACAAAGATAAAGTGAGTAATCGAGAGTCACTGACTTGCCTGATAACTTACCCGTCAATCAGCTCTCCAGTAAGATTGCAAAAATGGAATCGGCAGACATCGAGGATCTTTCCTTAGACTTCACACTTCCGGGATATGATATTGAATTATGTGTACGTCGTACAGTTCAGAGTTCCGACTAATTTGTTCACTCCTGGTCCAGCCGGGTGGAAAAAACATTGTTGTGACTGCCAACAATGTTGATGACTATATAAAAGAAATCATTAATGCTATCCTTGGCAAGGGAGTTCGAGAACAAGTCAAGGCGTTCAAGGAAGGTTTTTCGAAGGTTTTCCCTGTCACCGATCTCAAGACTTTCACTGCCGATGAGCTTGTCATGCTTTTCGGTAATTCCGAGGAAGACTGGAGCATCGAGAGTGAGTGTTCAATCCCAAATCCTTACTTGATCTAATAACTGTTTGTCAGCTTTGTCGGAAGCTCTAAAAGCTGACCACGGTTTCAACGTTGAGAGTCGTGCAATCCGGGAACTCATAGAGATCATGGCGGATTATGGTCCATCTACACGCCGCGCCTATCTACAATTTATTACTGGAAGCCCAAAACTTCCTATCGGCGGTAGGAGATCATATATACTGTCACTTTTTTGGATCTGACCTTCCTCTTAGGCTTCCGCGGGCTCAATCCTCCTTTCACTGTTGTCCGCAAGCCTCATGAGGCCCCACTCAAGGCCGATGATTACCTTCCAAGTGTTATGACTTGTGTTAACTACCTCAAGCTACCGGATTATAGTTCTAAGGCTGTAATGCGTGAGAAGTTAAAAATTGCGATGGAGGAAGGTGTTGGGAGTTTCCACCTATCATAATCATCTCTTGCATCAAGTCCTTGTCATATTACCGTCTCCATTTCGGACCTTATCGCTTTTATATCTTCCCCACCTGTGCTATTAGACAGATTGCCTTCAAATAATACAGATTTGTTTATGTATCATCGCTACTCTATATACCCCATTCGGTCCGGAATACTATTTGGAAAGCTGACTAAGCTCTGCGTGGATGAGTTTGCCATTCTCGCTCGACCTTTGTAAACTCCACCAATGTCAAAACACCATCCCGGTACGATTAATCTGTGTTTTAAACACATATACTGACCAGGTTCTACAGATTTAATCATGTGTCGACGTCAGCCTGGCATTGGTATGTTCCCGTTTGTTTGATCTTCACGTTTTTGATTTACCCCAGCCAATTATTTACTCCAGCCATCGGACGTTTATGTGAGAAGTGCGACGGTAAATGGTAAGCATTTGGCCTCTCGCTATTGATTACATTTACACTTATCTCTTTCGCCTTTACAGCCCAGTCTGTGACTCATATGTGCGACCAGAAACGCTCGTGAGGATATGTGATGAATGCAACTTTGGTACCTATGGTGGACGGTGCATTATTTGCGGTGCTCCTGGTGCGCAACAAGGACATCCTCTTTATTGGAACTGCAGCTGACCTAGGATTCTGCTTGATCAGGCATTTCTGATGCATACTATTGCGCCGAGTGCTCGCGCCTAGAGAAGGATAGAGATGGTTGTCCTAAGATTGTTAATCTAGGAGCAAGTAGAACAGATTTGTTCTATGAGAGGAGACGTTTAGGTAAGTTCTATCCAAGCCACCCATGCTCGATAAGTTCAAATGAAAATTAGGCTTCAAAAAGGGTTAAGAGATTCTCGTATACAATATCGCAGTAGAGTTGCAAATGTTTGATTGTATGAACAATAAAGCTACAATTTGATTCTTGTTCTGGAAAGCAGATCACCATGAGGTTTCAGGACTTATTGTACACAGGAAATTTGAGAATGGGCGTTTGTTGACTTTCGTCCAGGTGGATGAAATTTCTGTCGAGCCATCAGGTAGATATCCAAGCACAATATGAAGAAGTAGATCAACTATATTCACCTGAACTCGGACATATTCATGTCCGACTTGAAGACAACAAAAAAGTGAGTGTCGTCATGAGTATCGAGTGCTTCGCAAGTCTCGCATAGATCTTGGGGACAGTACACACAATGAAACCATTCTCCCTGTATCCGATCCATGCACCGATCACAGATGGCACTATCATGCTTCAATTGCTTCAAATAGGCTAAAGAATTTCCTTTTCAGAAAAAATACCACGTGCTTTGTGCTTTGTGACTGCGCACCTCGAGGATTGTTTGGGTTAATCAGATGAGAGGGTGGGCCTGCAGGAACTCGGTAACTATACAAAGTCAGCATCTCAACAAGGCAGGAAACCACAGTAGGATCTCACAGCACAGTCAATAATGGAAAGTGGGATTCAATCGGATACTGTACGGGTCGAGGAAGCTTGAAGAAGATATGCATTGGATCGTGGAAAATATAGGAGCTAGGTTCGCAGTTGGTGCACTAATACGCAGAAAAGAAAGGGTATAAGTGTGGCCTAAGAGAATAATTGGGGTACTCACAAGACTGAAGGGGATGGGTAGCGAAGGACAGTGAGCACATTGGTAACGAACACCGACGATGGGCTGGTAACTATGTCGGCAAAAGGACAGCCAGCAGAGGGGGTACACACACCAAACGACAATTACTGCATGCAACATGATGATTGTCGGGCGAATCAAGTAGCAAAGGAGTAGACCCTGCCCCGACGACTGATCTTACCACATCCTGCGAAGCGTCCACAACAGGGTAACCAACATTTGCAGCGTCCCGTCCTTTCCACAAGAGAATAGCGCGTTGACTGGCGTTCTGAACCTAAATGATAATCAAGATGTTGTTTGAGCTGCTTCTAGTCACATGCATACTTGGGTCGTGCCTAAGGGGAAAGGGATCTTGTACAGAAAACAATCAGTCGGATGGCGGAGTGACAGTTGAAACCAGCTGACCTTGATCAATATATGTGATGAATCATGCCCACCTTCTGATGAATGTAAATTTCCCGGAAGACCAGCCGATTCGCAGTTGGAACATAGATCAATATCTGTGCAGATTGCGCAATGAAAGCGCGCGCCAAAGATATCGCACATGCAGCTGCAGAATGGATAAGGGAAAAAAATGGAACAACAATTGAGGACATACTGGAAGCATTGTACATCGGGATGCTTCATAGCTGAAAAAAGAGTTACTAGTCAGAATGTATCTTTATTAGAGGAATCGCACATTGCTCATCTCCAGCATCAAATTGTTGATTTGCCATGAAATCAGGCTCACTGATCAACCTTTTTGGTTTATCTGGAACAAGAATAAAAGGATGGGAAGGATGAATATCGTGGACTTGACTGTAAGATAGGATCAGAATGAGATATGAGACAAACGAAAAATAGTGCACCTATAACACGCTCGGCACAAGCTGATTTTGGGACACACAGCGCATTTATACCTTTGAGAAGATGTGACAGCGGAACATGTTGAACATGTTGATACAGAACTTTCTTCCTGAACTGCGGCACGGATAAATTGACGTCAATCGCTTGCGAGAAAAAGAACCATACTTACCGACATTCTCCCAGCCACGTTGGCCCCACAGTTTCTCGTGATATGCGTGCCGAAGGTGACCTTTCTTTGGAGCAGCCTTGCGCCAACTGAGAGCCTGCTGGGGATCTCCGGATGATGACGATACAACAGGACCAGGAACAGCTGCAAAAATAGCATGATCACGACCAGCGGTATCAATGCACTGAGGGCATAATTCATAGCCGAGAGTGACAGTGACATGTGTCTCTATGTGGGGGTGTATCAAATCGGAGGGCCTACCAAAACCAAACGGAGATGGGGTGAGAAGTTGGGAAGGAAGATAATGTGATCGTTGAGGATGCGGTGGAGGTGGGGGATATCGGGTACGTTGGAGACACTGAGATTGTTGCTGGGGAGGAGATAAGGATTCAAAGCTCCCAACAACAGTCGGAGAGGAACTCGAAACAGCATTAGTTGACGGAGGGGGTGGGGGGTATACATTTTCGTAACTGCCATTCATAATTGGGGAGAGATCGCGTTCATTACGGTGAGCATAACTGGTTTGAGAGCCTGTTATATCCCTTGCCTTGCCTTTGCTTGCTGTAATTTTCGACTTCGGTTCTTTTTCTCCACAGGTCGAACACACATAACGAATGGTATTGAGCATGATACCACAGTTGGAACAATCGGTGAGAATATGCTCTGATGGCTCTGAGAGAGGTAGAAAGGAATGATATATGTTCAAAGACAGAGCTGAAAGCGATGGTTTGAGGTCACGTCTAACACTAGCCTGCTGAGCAGCCACCCAATGCAAGTGCATAGATGACGGCCTTGGCTGTACTGATTCATGTAGAACCCCATTTTCACTCTGTCCAGGTTCAGGTCCCTCGTCGTGGCTCTGTGAGCTAGCCGTATAAGTGTAGTAGTACGACCCTCGGTTATTACGTTCGAGGGCAAGATCGCCGTCCAAACCATCGTTGAGGGAGGGGGATGTTCCGTCGGATTCTGAAGGTTGAGGTAATCTGCCCAACTTGTAGACGATGGCACGCTCCCCTTGTTCCTTCAACCATGCCTGGCCGCGGGCATTCTCTCCTATATTGCGGTGAACACTCGAAGCATCGCTCAGAGTGTCTTGAAGCTTTAACTGTTCGAGAATCGCGGAAGGATTTTCTGGGTACCGATTAGCGGCGTCGAAAGTGAGACCCCCACCGGACAAGGTAAAACTGGAGGCCTCTTGAGAGTCCCGTGATAGCTCCCGGTCATAATCCTTGTGGCCTTGAAGTGACGACATAGGAGAAGCGAACGGTCCAGATGGATCATCCATATCAAATGGATTGCTGATATGACCCCGCAAGTTGGACCCGAAATCCTTGGAACTGACAGTTACAGAATCATCTTCTGGCTCGCCTAGAGCTTCAATTGAAAATGAGTGCTGACTCCCATTACGCCCCGTAAAATCGTCAAAGCTGGCAAGTGAGGACGTATCGGAGAGGCTGGGTCCCTCGTACTCCATATTCACATTGACACGAATTGTGATTTTTCGATTGCTGAAACTCCTCCCTGAAAGTATGGACGCTGCAGAAGATAAGGGAGCATCATCTCCGGCTTGGAAATAGTTCACAGTTTCGATTAGGTCGTCATCGCCATGAATGCTTGTGACTTCACCGTCATCATCCTTCCATGTTATGATGTACGTTGTTCCAAAGAGCGAAAAAGCTTGGTCAACCTGGCCAATTGCATTCATAATTCAGAACGAATTGAAAGATATAAGTCACACAACCTTGTGTCGCAGCATTTCAAAATTGCAGTTGCGAGCTGAATGGAATGTGATGCGCTTGTTTTTTCCATTGAACGAACATTTTACAACCAGGGGTTTATCCGGACACCTGTTCATTTTGCCAACAGGATTTTAGAACTTGGAAGACAAAATCAGAGGACAGAACCTTGCAGACATGCGTAAGATAGCACAAGAATAGCATCTATGTCCGCAGCATCTCTTTCTAGAAATGGAAATCATCACTGCTCTTATGTTATCGCTCGTGATTGATCAGACTTTAAACAAGTGCCTAATAAATGGATTGACAAATGATACACTACACGTATAAGTATAAGGTGAGAGTAGACGAGCAATGGGAAAACTGACTACATACTGCTTCGAGTAGTCTTGAAGAAAAGGAAATGACCACAGTCAATCTTGAACTCACATTGTAGCGGCCATCTGATGAAAGATGAACTCTCCCTTCAAAAAACGTGACTAAGGCCAAGCTTCCTCTAGTTTTGTCGTGCTCTCGCCTAGGAACGCTCGCCTAGCCAATCTTCTCAGGGTACCTGCTAATCAGTATCGCTGCGTCGCTTTCCTGTTCAGTGTCTGATATATTGTCTATAAAAGCCCTCTGTACCCTGCAAACTTCGCTCCCACCTTTCTCCTTTGGTTGCACCTGTAGATATACCCCTGACGTTGGCCTCTGTCTAGGCCCTCTGCCTCTTAGCAATAATTTGCTTGCTGCGGAATAGAAATTCCGAATCAAGAAACTCTCCACCAGCTGACAAGACAAAGGATTACGCGTAGTAATAACAACCTCACTATTCAAACTTTACCATGGCAATCTCGGGGGAAATGTCAATTTCATACATTGCTGCTCTCCTATCGCATGGATCATAGTGATCGCTAATAGTCGAAAAGTTTGCACTTTTTGTAGTGGCTATTCAATGCGTCCTGAATATCTTTTCGAATACCGCCCTTGCTAATCAGAGCGCCATCGATATAACAAAAGTGGCTAAGTTTGAACGATTAGCTCTCCAGGATTTAGTTCGATGTAAAGGAAAACTGTACGTATTGCAAGCCGGAGTGATGCACTATAGACGGATACTGAATTAGCTTTCAAAATTGACAGGTTGGATGACTTACAGTCATGTGATTACAGCCTTCTGATTTTTGCACAGGTGTATTGCAGCCTAGATAATGTTTCGCAGCCGGTTGATATCAAGAAAACAGGAAACAAACCTGGGCAAGCTTTCCAACCTTGTTGCTGCATGAGATGACAAAGTTCGGATGATCCATCACAAGAATGCTGGGGGCCCCCGATTTCGACTTCTTGTTGGCAGACTTTACACCATACTAACTGACACCCTGGCCACGGGCAGGTTATGTTCTTGATTTCTTCGAGTTCTTGACGATCGACTAGCATCGTCCGGACGCATCTAGGAGGAGAAGAGGGTTGCTTATTTCAAATATTTCACTTCAGGCTGCAATGCTCACCGACGGCAGTTGAGCGGTATGCAGAAGGATGTGATTTGTAGCTCCTCAAAGATCTGGTAGTCCTCCTCAGAAATAGCAATCTCTTGAATGACATTCTGGTCAACGACTATAATTCTAATCAATAACTTTGACTCTTTCAGAGGCCTGTCTCACCTCCATGGTCTACTCTATTCTTGTCCGCTACGCATGATGGGCAAGAAATAGGGAAACGTCTCTCGGATATTTTAGTCCTAGCATGGCCACGAAGACAACCCCTACGGAATTGATGTTCGCACCCTCCGACACGGGCGACCGAATCCTGAGGATAT
>Ga0153976_1000003_pt1 | contig 67652 bp, 77 predicted proteins | sample TSGA060MetaG_FD_104717 | JGI IMG/M metagenome (GOLD analysis project Ga0153976, IMG submission 104717) | Attine ant fungus gardens microbial communities from Georgia, USA - TSGA060 MetaG | ecosystem: Host-associated > Fungi > Mycelium > Unclassified | place: USA: Georgia, Yuchi Wildlife... | reverse complement strand
GGTGTGACTGGTATAGGATCAGCCGTGTTTGCCGATATGTCGAGAGAATTTCTTGAAACATAGGTTTGATTGCTGGCCCAATTTAAGACCATATATCTGGGCAATATGTAATTTCCATTAACAACAGTCATTGACCAAGCAGATAACTGGTCATTCCAGGAGTGGAAGTGAAAGTCGTTGATTGATCCAATAAATTCTCCAGACAAGGACAGGCTTGATCGCCTTGCTTATACATATATATTAATGCTTGTGGTGTTCTCCTTCAACGGAAAACGACGGTTACAATGATGGCTTGGGAAATTGTACAAATTGAAAGAATGTCGGGTTTGACACTGATTCTGAGTTATGCCTGGTTCAAAGCACTGCTGTCGGGATGTGGGTCAAGATCTGATCTGATTTACGAGATGCACTGGAAATCATTGATCTACCTGTGCATTTGCAAACCATGGCAATGACGGCCACATCTTCACGTAACTTTGTCCTTGCATCCCGTGTGTCGCAACTAGCGCAGATCCAAACCAATGTGGTCCTCGCATCACTGCAAGAGCTCTTTCCGAACGATGAGAACACACAGGCAGGCGCAACGTTTAGTACCTCATTCATGTCAACAGCAGGAGATAAGAATCAATCACAAGCTTTATATCTATTGGGCGGGAAAGCGCTCTGGACAAAAGAGCTAGAGGTCGCGTTGAAGGAACACGTTGTCGATATGCTTGTACATTCTCTCAAAGATGTACCAACAACGTTGCCTAAGGGCTGTTACCTTGGCGCCATATTGGAGAGGGAGGATCCTGTGGATTGTTTGGTTATCCGGAGTGACAAACCTTGGAAGAGCCTTGATGACCTACCAGAGGGAAGTGTGGTGGGGACGAGCAGCGTAAGGCGAGTCGCGCAGTTGAAGAGGAAATACCCCAAACTCAAATTCTTGGACGTGGTGTGTTGATCTACAAGCTTCTCGTTCAGCCATGATCTAACTAGTCATTCAGCGCGGAAACCTGTAGGTTTAAATTTATATTATAGCACATAGCTCGATCAATGCTTTAATCAGGAACACCCGGCTGGCTAAGTTGGATGACCCCAACAGTCCCTACACGGCCCTTGTCCTCGCGAAGGCTGGCCTTGTACGACTCGGGATGGGTGATCGGATAACTGCTGATCTTAGTCCACCAACCCTTCTTTATGCGGTGTCCCAAGGCGCACTTGCTGTTGAAGTGCGGAGTGACGACAACGAGGCGATCGAAATGTGCAGGAAAATTACTCATCGAGAAACACAATGGAGATGCCTTGCCGAACGAGCATGCTTGCGTGTCTTGGAGGGAGGTTGCAGTGTGCCAGTCGGTGTAGCAACAACGTTGGAATGGGTTGATACGGAAATCGGTATCTTGACTCTAACAGGTTCAGTAACTTCTATTGATGGACAGGAGCACGTTGAGCACACGATTGAGGAGAGGGTATCAAGTCTGGAAGAAGCAGAACAGTTGGGGGCAAAGTTGGCCAAAATCCTGATTGAAACAGGGGCCAGGAAGATTCTGGACGACATCAATGTCGACAGGGCGCGTAGAATTCAACAATTAAATTCGACATGAGCACAGTAGGAAGGAGTATTTTAAAATGTAAATGATGTTTCAAGCCAGATCACGTAGGCCTGTGCACCAGGCAGCACAGTCCCGCTGTGACGTGGTATGAATTTGATCTGCGTCTCCACAAGCGCCTGCGGTTCCCTTCCGACATTTACAGGAATGCAAGTGACTCTAAGATGGGGACGTGAAAGAAATAGAGAATTTTCGACAGTTTTGATGCAGAGTATTTAGTGTGTTTGTCTCTGTTTGTCCTGTGTGTCTAGATAATCATGAACTGTGCCGGTGCAGACACACCACAAACAACGCGTGCCTTACTCGAATTGCGGCATAGGCGAGTCTCACAATGTACAAGACTGAAATTACGCTTATGAATTTCTGTAGTCAAAGAAACAGCTCTTGACAAACGTTTGTGACCACAGTTTGACAACACAGGACCCTGGTATCTTCTTGGCCTTACTTTATCCGCAGAATGGCTTCGATAGCTGCCAGGAGACTAGGGAAGGAGCTCAAAGAAATTCAAAAAGAAGGCTGTCCTGTCGGTATGTGTTTCGTCTTGAATCTGTATCTTCTAATTACAGTTGATGTCTTCTGAATGAATAGGTATCCACCTTATCAAGGCAGAAGATTTCAAGGAATGGTGGTTCACTATCGAAGTTATGGGAGAATCTCAGTATCAGGTATGTCCTCCAATTCAGCCACGAGGGATCATCTCCGATGTGAAGGCATTATCAGGGTGAAAAATACACTCTTCAATTTCGGTTTGATGCACAATACCCGATATCTTCACCAGCTGTTCAGTTTGTAGTGACAGAAGGACATCGAGCTCCGATTCATCCTGTATGTCGTCACAATCTACGTTCTACTTGTGCTCAAACATGAACGCATAGCATGTGTATTCTAATGGTCATGTAGTTTCAGTCTTTCCATTCCGGTTATTAACATGTTAACAGTATGTCTAGATTTGCGCATCTATTCTGGGGAATGAATGGTCTCCGGTTCTCAGTGTCACTGCCGTTTGTGTTACACTGCAGAGCATGCTTGCATCCTGCAAGGTATGTGAATACTGTGCTCCATAGTTTATGGCCGCTCAACAACACTACCAGAAGAAAGAACCGTAAGTTCACACTCACGAATACTCGATCATGGTGCTCAAATTTGCTCAGTCCCGCTGATAATGATCGGTATGTTCGTTGTGCTCCAGATAACCCGAAGAAGGTATGATTTGGTTATGATGCATTTTCGCGGTCTTACATCATCTTCTGGCTAGACTCAATTTCATTACGATGGTAAATATTTTCTGACTTGGTCATTCTGATGCTTATGTTTTACCATAGATGATACGCAAGTATTTTTTCCGTCACTTGATTCCTGCTCGGCTAATATGTCCATCTCACTAAGTGTATAACCATAACAAACCAGATTCATGCGAGGGATCTTTTAGCTGAAGGATGGGTAGTTACCCAGCAGACATGAAATTAATTCTTCTTTCCTTCGGGTAACCGCATTTTAAGTGCTCATAACGATCATACAGACTGTTGACTTATGCTACTTAAAAGTACCTTTGGACGAGGTTGTCGAGAAACTAAACCATCCATCCATCCACATTCTGAAGGTCCTTCTATCTATCCTACAAACAAAAGCACCACAAGATGAGATAGCAGACACAACGATAGATAATATAAAAAGGAAAAGCATATTGGTGAAAGACTGGTGAAAAAATATCGTGCCATAGAAGAACGGCTACGAATCTTTGCCTTCGCAGCAACTTCTGAGGGGCATAGCGGGAACATCAACTGAGTCGCCACGATCACTGCATGAATTACCTTCATAAGTATATCTTGGAGAGAGACCAAAAGTTGTGTGAGACTCGGACGAAACGCCTGTATCTGGACAGCACCCCCCACAAGATGCACCACATCTACACTGGCTATCTGGGCAGCTGCAACTGCCACTGCAACATTCCAGTTTTGGCAGGTTGACTGGTGAGGCATTAACACAATTTGAGCCAATATCGTGAGGGTTAAGTTGGGCACCGCTGCCGAATCGGCGGCCAGGTGGTGGAGGTGGCAATGTGGCAGCACGCGCAAAAAAGCGATTGAGGGAAGTGCTTTTGTTGATGAAATCCAGAGAAGCTGCAGGTAATGTGGAAGTAGGGGGGATGGACGAGAACGGTGAAGTGCTAATTGGAAGAGTGATGCCAGTCTGATTATCAACACATGTCCCGCATTGCCCTTCTGTGCAGTCAAGCAAGTCCTTCGCAGCGTGCGCAGGACCACGATGCTCTACACATCCAGGGCACGAACATTGAACTCCGCACGTACACCCTGACCCAGCTAGTGATGTGATAGTGCTGATCGGTGGCATGAATCCAAAATCTGGAACTTGATTGGGAAGAATCGGTGACGATGCGTCAGGGGTTCGAATCGGCGGAAGTTCTAGAATTAAGGAGGTACTATTATGATCATGGCAGTCTGATCGTTTCTGTGAGCCTTGATGAGGACTTGAAGGTCGAGCACTGCCGTGCTTAGTTGTATCGGAAGGAACCGCTGAATTTACTCTAGACAGAGCGATTTACGCCAGGAGTTCAAGAGGCTTTAATGCCGACGACGAAGACGTTACTTACGAAGCATTGCAACATTTCATTGTGGATACATGAGCAAGAGTTTCTAGATCTCCATCCGATTTGTCAGTCGGAGGTAACTGCGCCTGTCGACAATTGCACTTCCAGACACTGTTACACGTACACGGATTAAGGAGGGTATCCACTAGACTATATATTAATGATCCGAATCAAATAGGTAGTTTAAATAGCGAAAATACCTCGTTGTCGAGCGTCCGGAAGGGGACCCAGTACTTGCGCTGTGGCCAAAACATCTCGAAGTCCATTTGGCAGGGCGGGAACAATTGGTATGAATCTGCGAGCTGTAAGGCTGGCCTTGAATAGTGAACCTTGGGACCGTTAATAATGACGTACACTTTGATGTTGTAGATGCTAAGACCTCCCCTCGGTCTGCAGGATCAGACTTTGGATGGCAAGTGCACTTGGAATGAATCTTCTTCGACTGTCTGAGTTCTCTGCATTTCTCGCATTGAGATACGGGCCGTCCCTTTCTCTTGATCTCGAAAAGCGGCCTGTCGGTATGATGGCAAGATGAAGATCGGTGACCTTTTATGCATGATTCACTGGACGAGACAGTATGAGAGACTGTAAGAAAACATGAGCGTAACCAAATTTACCAAGCAAACTTCTTGCTATTGACGTAGACCTAGAAACCAGAGGGTGGAATGAGCAGATGCAGTATGGTGCCTGCCGTATAACAGACCATTTCTTCGGGTTGATGTACTGGCTGGTTGCATGCAGGGGTGGTGATGGTAGGAAGGCCAACGGGAAAGATGGCGGAAGGGAATGTATGACGGAAAATGGATGATCGAGCACCTGGATGCTGTCAAGGTCACTTGACGTCGCAACAAGTCACACTTTTGACTCAAACCATGGAAGGTTCTTCTTGAGCATTTATAACCCTCACCTTGAGACAAAATGATTCCATCGCAGGCATCTCACAAGACTCGAGTCTCAGCAGAAGCGATAAAAGACCTTGAGTGAAGCTCCTGGTTGATTCGACTTGAGAAAAAGGTGGGACCGTCACTCACTCACGACAAATAGGTGGACAGACATTAGATGAGCTATAGATAGATACAAATTCTGAGTTCTGATACTCGTGCTAATGGGTTTTATTTGGAAATCTAAATCGACATATATTGTGCCATACTGTACATGAAATAAGCGCTGCCATCGAACCAACCAAAGTAATGTAGAGCGACTCACTCCGAGTCTTTCCTGCTCTTACGCGATAACTTCTGCTCGAGTTTTTCCCACTCGCTTAACGCCATCTCTTCCTCCTGGTCAAGAATCTGTAGGAATGGCTGTGAAATTCAGGTATGCCTAAAACAAGAGATTTCTCACCTGCTCCACACCCTTGACTTCAGGGATATAGTGTATCAGCATACGTTCGATCCCACTCTTGAGCGTGACAGTGCTCGAATCGCATCCTCTGCAGCTTCCCTTGAGCTTAACTTTGACAATTCCGTCACCTTGATCGAATCCTCGGTACTCAATATCTCCACCATCCTCCATTATAGCAGGTCGCACTCTTGTTTCCAAAAGTTCTTTGATCATTGCCACGGTTTCCGAATCAGTGTCCAAAATCCTTGTGTCTTGAGGGCCGACGGCCTCCCGGTCTTCTTGGCTGCTAAACAAGGGCTCTCCCGATGAGAAATGTTCCATGAGAATGGAATATATTTCGGGTTTCACCACAGCCCATGTGTTTTCAGAATCTTTGGAAACTGTCACAAAATCAGGACCATAGAAAACGCCAGTGACTCCTTCGACACCCATGAGTCGATTGGCAAGTGGTGATGCCAGTGCAGCCCGTGTGTCCAGAAATTCCGCGGTGCCTCCATCCATCACTTGCGTCCCAGGGATGAATTTAAGGGAATCTTCATTGGGAGTCGTTTCCGTTTGGATGAACATTGAACGAGCTGTGATAGTTAGATGATTTAGACTCTGGCCCGAGAGGAAAAATATATGTGGACGTGCCAATAACAGATGGACGTGCATATGCCCTATCCGAGAGCCGTGATTGTGGTATTAACGAAGCAGATGCAAGAGTGTTCCGGAAGGTCGCAGAGTGAATGCAACTGACGGAGAAGGCTTTGACTTGTGTTAGAGCGGGTTTTTTAGGGCATGAGCTTCTTTTAAAACCGCTCCTGAGGACGTTTCGTGAGATGTTTCTGAGTGTTGAGTATGCGAGTGACGAAGCCATTGGTAGAAGCAACAGGCGATGTAAGTGACAAATCTAGAAAGCAGGTGTGACAAATCTTCGTCACCGGTATGCCGGCAGGAATATTGACCATCTACTATTAGTTTATTAGTGTCCATTATGTATCCAGGCGCCGCCTTTGGACTTATGTGTTCAAGTTCTGAGACCTTGGATGACCGAAGAGAATATCCCAAACCGGTACTCACACGGTCGTGAACAACGTAGCCCTTCCGTCAGATAAGCCTGACGTCGTATCCTTGGTTCGGTATTCCAACAGAAAAAGAGAAACAGTGGCTCTGAAATGCCTGTGGTGGTGGGTGTAGACTTGAAGGGAAACAAAATAGGAGAATAGAAACTTCTCTCCTCTACCTGAATCACTGGAATTTAAGATGTCAGCAAATTTTGGGGATGTATTTATCCTTGAGGTGAATTAAGGTTGGTTGTACTCAGGATACTATCTTTCATACGTTGCCCGCTGTATCCTAGTCTCGCCTAATATGTAGTAGATCCACATACATCCCGTAAGACGAGACCTAACATAGGTTTTTGCAGAAAATAGAATCAATCTAGGCGCCTCCTCTTTTCCCGATATTCAAACGACCGCTCTCTTGATCTTCTCTCTTTCCGCTGACGTCGGTCTTTGAATGAGCTCGGGGATCGTGATCTCGATCTAGAGGGTTGGTCGTTGTAGTGATTTTGGTGATTGTCATGCCTATCCCTCCTATCATGTCTATGCCGCATCGATGCACTCTCTCTTTCGTCTTTTCTATTGTGACTGTCGTCCCTTTCCTGAATACGATAATTCTGTTGAGTTCTGTGGTCACGGGGACCTCGGTCATTTTTCCATGGTCGTGGACCTGATGGAGTGGAAGTAGTACCATTTTGTGGACAGTCTAAAAGAATCTGAGAGGTCAGAGGATGACAACTTACGCAACTAAAACAAACCTTTCTTTAGGTGAGATCCACCACACAGGAAACAACCACCAGTATCTGTTCCAGTGCCTCCCTGTTTTACAGGTGCGGTACCGCCAAAACCGCCGTTACCGACAGTTGTATCTTGATCCAACAAGTGAGTATACTTGGTGCGCCCTCTCTTACCAAAGTTCTTGACTTGCATGACTTGAGGAAGGACTGTCATATCGATAGTCGACTCTGTAGCCTCCGTAAAATCGTGCCTCTTGAGAACTTCCGCATCCTAGTATGTTTCAATTTGAAGGTCGTAGTATGGTGAGAGGGAACAAACCTGGTGGAAAGCACCCTTGTGCCAGTACTTTTGCAGAAATTTCTGTTGTCCTTTAGGTTTCTCTGCTCTTGTCTTGTCTGCCCTCTCCACATCTTCTTTGTGCCGCTGTTCTTCAGGTAAAGCTCTCCTCTTCTCGATTTCCTCCCGTTCCTGTTCTCTTAGTAGCTCTTTTTCTTTCTCCTTTTTGATTCGCCCAAGCTCACGCAGGCGCCAAGCCTCGAATTCGCTTGAAGGATCCAGACCATCAGTATCATCAACATCAGGAACTTGGTCCTCCTTCTCCTCTATAATATACGATGTCAATAGTGTTTGAATAGGAAATATGAAAGGGAAGACACACTTTCAGCAAGTTCTCTTCGTATACTCTCGGCCACCATGTCATGGCTTTGTTTTCGCCGTTCTTCGGCTTCCTGCTCTCTCCTACTTTGCATTTCTGCTGAGTCCTCTGCCAGAACCTCTTTCTCTGCTATCGTTGCGCGAGCACGTCTACAGTTGTTGACACAGCGTTCTAAAATACTGAAACAAACACGTACTTGGGTACAAAGACTGGTCGAAATAAAGGTTGTGGAGCTTCTTCTGATTCGCTCTCTTCTTCACTCGACTGTAGGTAACAATGAGTGATACACCAATCCGAATGGGACTGACATACCCACCTCTTCTTCAGATTCTTCCTCTTCGGATGATTCCTCTTCGGATGATTCTAGAGAATGGTAATCAGACGAATTAATTCTGAAGGGAGCGACACACCTTTTTGACCCTCCATCTCAGTCTTTCCACTCTCCAAACGTCCTGCCACTATAACCTTTCCCTCCTTGCTGACACTCACATCTTTCAAAGCAACACTGATACTCTTCCCTTTGACGTCGACTCTTGTCTTGGACACCTGTATGCCCATGTCCTCGTCCTCTTCTCCACTTGCACCTATCTCAATGTCCCCAATATCTCTTATTTGAACATCACCGTCCTCTTGTATCTTGGATTCCTGTGCCTCGTCAACATCTGAGTCAGATTCAACTTCCGCTAGGCCTTTGGGTGCTTTACCCTTCCAGTATCGTGCGGCTGGACGTGGGAGCCTTGGAGCAGGCTTGGGTCGTATTGTTGCCATAAAATCAGCAAGGGAGCCAGAGAATACAAAAGTGATGTGTGTACATTAATGAGTGATGGAGACTAAACACAGTACAACATCTTCGGAAGTGTTCGATTGATCCGTTGCACCAACATGACTTATCCGAGAAAAGTAAGACATCATGGGAAGATCTGTTGACTGCATAAATCAACGTAAATCAGCATTTCATGATGGGTTTCATGCCTGAGGAATTCAGAAAAAAGGCTTAAATTCTCAGCTAATTGCAGTGATGACATGCACTGTAACTGTGGGTAGACTACAAAATATCATACGCAATGGCTTCCAAAATGAGAGATATACATGATAATCCAATGATAAAAAATGAGTGACGTTGAAAGAAGTGAGGCTCAAACGAGTCCAACGACAACAGTTGCCCTGAAACTAACCTCCTTTCCATGCCTAGTCTTTCTAGCAGGAAGAGTAAAAGCTTCTCCATCCTCTTCTCCCCCAAAATCCACATATTCTTCTGATTTTAGTGAACTTGACTTCCAACCCCAACTTTGCCCTACTGAGAACACGTCAGGTGCACTCGAAAATCTTGTTTGTGAAGAACCTGTGGCACTCGCGCAGCTTACCATGAAGTAAGCAGCTATCATGGCACGAGGATCTCGATATGGTTGTCCGGGAGCACGTGTAGTAGCACCACTGACGAAATTGCTGATGGAAGCATTGAGGGGAGATGGAGATCCCGAGCCAGGTGGATTAGGGGAGGCTGGTCTACCTGTGGATGAAAATACGGCGCTGGATGCATGGACTAATGGATGAATGGAGGGCGAATAGTGGAGTGGGCTATGTGATGGACCGGATGAAGATTGGGAAGATCCAACGTAATGATAACGGTCCCTGTTTTTTACCAGAGCAAGTGGGTCACTGGCCTCATCACTGCCATTGGTTGGAGAAGGAGGGGTCACATAAATGCTGGGCGATGGTATAGGATCGATGCTCGACTGGCGATGGACATAAACACCGAGTTGGGTTTGACCTTGACCTTTCTTGCGAATAATCTGGATATAAACGTTGAATAAACTTCCGGCATACCAAATGGTTTCGGAGTACAGTCTGTTCTTTTCCTTAAGGCCATCATAGTCCCAAAATTCTACGGAAAACCGACAAGGAGGGTATGGAGACCAACGACCTTTTCCACTACTGTCCGAGACGATGCAACTGGAACCAGTCTGTCTTGATGTGAGGATGCCAAAGAAAGTAGATTCTGATGTTGATAGAGGTGAGACTTGGCCACTGCTCTGTTTGTGCACCGTTCGTCCATTCGAGGAGTGTGAAGCAGCGACAGATGGGTTGTCAGTGAATTTAAACAACTCATCCATTGACATAGGAGGGCCGTCCACTGCTCCATTAAATGCTGTCCCGTTGTCACCTATCCGTAGGGATGAATCGCTTGGTACTGGGAAGTATGCTTTTTGAGCTTCCAAATTTAAAGTTCCAGGTGGACCAGACCCAGGGGACTGAGCCCGGATGTCCGAAGTAGTAAGGGTTATTCCAAGCTCTTTTTCTCTTGGAGAAGTAGAGGATAAAGGGGAGCAAGGAAGGGAAGTTATCTTATGACGAAGGACTGACTGGTCCCAATGAGCAGCTTGGAGAATTTGAAGAGGAACGAAGGGCCGATGTGTCGCAGGAGATACGTCGTTTGAGATGTTAATTATATCCTCTGTCGACTGATTGTAATGGTTGTAATGAGTCGCACGCTTCATGGGACATATCATAAGAGCTCACCATGCTGTGGTAGTAGATGCCTGTTTCAAACATATTGGTCCATTCAGCCTCTTCTTCGAGCAAAATACCATCAGCCCGTCGCAGCTCAACAACGTTTCGAGCAAAGTCATACCGATGGCGTTCATTTTTGACAAATAGTGTATCAGAAGAAACAAGCGCAGCAACCCACTTAGCACTCAACCCCCCACGACACCAGATTGTGACATGACAGCGTTCGGAAAGTCCAGCAATAGTCGACAATTCTGCCGGCGAAAAAGTTTTTTCAGCAAGCAAGGAGGCCTGTGGTCGCAGAGTCTGCTCATGAATCAGAATATCCACAGCCCATCTTGTTAGCCAACAAGCACAAGCTTCGCCGATTTTATTTGATACAGCTCCATAATGACATGTAATACCATCATCTGAGTCATCCTCGTGAATCAAAACACTCTCTTCTGAAGAAGTGTCTTCCTTGACAGTAAGGTCAGAGAGGAGGTCAGAAAAATCATCTATCTGTTTGTCTGAATGCGCGCTGATGGTTAAGTCATCCTCTTCATCCTCAATCGGCAGAGCGATGTTCTCCAGCCCCCGGGCGGTTTCTAGCTCACCAGCCAAGAGATCTAATGGTTTTCCGAGGGCAAAATTGAGATATGATACTACTGTTGTGGGACCGACTGTGCTGAGTATAAGTGAGAGCGCCTGCGATGCTACGGATGGGATTGAAAGGTATATCGAGGTTGCGAGGAGGGAGAGGAGAAACCGCGGTGTGACTGGGTGATGATTGGGGGGTGTGAGTTCAGCCTCTTGGAGGATTGGGAAAGAGGGAGTGAGAGGCTCAGCAGCAGTGGGTACAATAGACGAGGGCACATGCAAAGCTGGGCCGCCACCGTAGAGACGTGCGATACAAATCCTGAAAGAAATAAGAACCAAAAGCAAAAAATATTGGTAACTTACTCGAATGCTACATGAGATAGCTACGATCAATAATCGGCGGCATGAGGACGCAGAGATACATGCTTACCAGCTCGAGTGATATTTCGGTCGGGGAAGACGATGTCAACGACGTCACAGCCATGTACCGAGGTTCGCCTCTTGTGCGAGGACTCCAGGAAACCGGAAGTGAAGAGAGAGTGGAAAAAGCCCTGAAAGCGGTCAGCATGGACTGCAGAATGAGCGGCTGGGGACGGACTGACCGACTGCGTGAGGATCAGGCGGTGAAGCTTGTATACAGCACTCCAAGAACCCCTAACCCGCAGGGCGACGTCTGGAGTGGTGCCCTGGAGGAGGGCAGAAAAGACATGGGACTGAATGTCAGCGGGAGAAGGGGTATAGTCGTTCATGGGGGCTGGCCTGGGCTCAAGGGGTATTTATTGACAAGGTATAGACGAGACCCCGAGCACTCGATGGCCTACTCACAACCACGTCCTCGTCTTTCTGTCCTCTCCAATTCATCCGTCGACCATTTGTCATCCTCCACACGTTATTCTCTCCCCTCTGCATCTTCTGTACTGGTCAGCCCAAGGCCTCCCAGGTCCAGCATCTATGACAGGAATCTGAATAAGACCCGCATAGCAGACGTCTCCGCCTCCTCCTTCTCCTTTCTTTTCTCTGAGATCGTGCAGTACACGCAAAAGCGTGTCAGTGGCATCAATGACCTAGAACGGAGGTACAGCCATCCCCACCCAACATCTCGGTGTCCACTCATCTCATACCCAGGCTTAACACACTAGGATATCGCATCGGCTCTCGTGTTTTCGAACTCATGGTTTGGCGCTCAGAATCATCATCCAAGGCACCCAAGCGCGAAATTAGACTTGTTCCCGCTCTGATGGTCATCCATACCCAAGTCTGGAAGGCTGTATATGGCAAACCAGCTGATGCCATTGAAAAGAGCGTGGAGAACGCTGACGAGTGTAGGTCATTTCTGCCTGTGTATCACATCGAATATCCCACACTGATGACCCCGTTCTAGACATGATTATAGACAATGATCCGCCGATTGAAAGGAACATCTCTGTTCCTCGTGATCTCGGCGGCCTAAGCTGTTCATCGTTCACAGCTGGAATTGTCGAAGCTATTCTCGATGGACTCGGATTTGTGCGTCATCGCTTTGTCCCACCTGTTAATCACCCTCAACTCCTCGCAGCCCGCGCGGGTCACAGCGCACGGGACGCCCACAGCCCAGCATCCCTCCAGAACGACAATCCTAATCAAATTAGAAAAATCTGTTCTCGAGCGTGAAGAACTTTTGAAATGAGCCAGTCTTTCCGCTATCGGTCGGTGCCCAAGATCCATGCATTTCTGTAACCAGTGTCCAGTATTGTACATTGCCAATTTTCATCGGACGGCGGATAAAGCATGCCCAGCTCCTGTGATATTTGAACATGACTCCATCAGCATATTTCGTGAACTCATAGTCCTCGGATCTGGCTCGACTTAGGGTGTTATGATACATACGCACATCACGATGAATTTCATACCGTCAGTCATGAACTTGATGTCATCTGCAATTCATAGTTCGCTTTTGCAACACCACCGGTTCATATGGCTACTTCCTTCGCGATGCATGATTTGGATTGCGCAACTATTGTCAAATCCAATAATGTTAGTAATAATTCCCCAACCTCGAGAGTTCTAAAAGAAACGGAGACCAAATCGAGAACGTGATCACATTCAATACATGCTGCCCCAATATCAGGATTCTTTCTCCTACTCAAGATCTCACACCCCTCGCACTTCTACATGTTTTTTTCCGAAGGAAACTCTACCCTGCCAACTCCCACGTTTTGTCCACAAGCAACAATTTAGTTCTGTCCCTCATCACATCACATCCCTTACCGTACTTCACACTCATGTAAAGCTCTAGTTCTGTCATAGCCTTTTCGACATGCACGGCTCTTGACTGGTCCAAGTCTATCGATTTTGTTGCTGTCACCTTCGTCATCGACTGCGAGTTCAAAGTCCGGATTTCGCATTGCTTACTATATTGACTCGTAGGAGAAGCATTTTAGCTTGACATTTGGAGGTTTCATTTATTGATCTTGAAGTTTCTGGGGTGCTGCTCGAAGGATCAAGATCATCGTGCTCGTTACACTAGTATCCAAGTCGCCCTCTATGATTTCTAACAGAAGCATTCAAAGGCCTGGGCCAAACAAAAGACTGCCACTGGACGACTCTGTTATTGTCATCCTCCATTTTATATGGAACGTTAAAAATCAATGGACAGAATGTACACGATGCAAGTGATACACGGTGCATAGATAATGGGGTCCCTCGCGGACAATGAAGAACAATAATCAAGAAAAGATTACAGCATTTAACGTGAAATAGAAATAGATGTCACAACGCCTCATCATGCCATGGTCGGCGAACACGATTGCACTGGTGAAATCAAGGTATTTGAGCTAAAATTTGACCACGTATCATATTTGGAACGGGGATTCTGCATAGGTTTGAGGAAAGTATGCACCCCACTGGTCAATATCGAGCGCGGAAGGTAGGACCTGATCCTCAGATGTGCCGACAGTCTCAGCAGGGCCATAACGACTTGCATTGACCCAATCAATTGGTGTTGCAGCAACGTCCCAGTGAGATGTCGGCTGCCCGCTCTGCATGTGGTGCTGGTGGTGGTTGGGTTTTGACATGTACTGTTCTTGGACCGCGTAAGGCGAGGGGAAACATAAGTTTGATGGGTCAAGTGGATAACCTGTGGGAGCCACAGGATGCACTAGGGGCATTTCGGCTGGCTCCAGAGTGGCCTGAATCAATATGAATCAAACAGTCACGATCAATTCATTACATGCACTCACCGGATGAGAATGCTTCAAAGGAACCTGAGGAAGAGACGGAAGAGGATTTCGGAAAGATGGCAGCTCATCGGCTTTCACATGTTGGAAGGGCACAAATGTCAGCTGTGAAGATTGTGGGCACTCGTACGCGGGCAAGTGAAGTTGACTAGTTTTTCTCTCTTCACGCCCGTTGGATGTTGTGCTTTCCTCAGATACCATAGATGGCTGATCACTTTCCATTTGTCTCACGGCATGAGCCAGCTCTTCCCCCGACTTGCCATTCCGAAGTAGTGTTGCAATTTTGCGGCACCGTTCTATTTCTTCAGTACTCTTGCGCTTGACATTCCGCTTGGTGTGCGGTTTGATCCGAGGGGTAGGCTTGAACTGGTAATCGGGATAAGTGAGCGCATGCTGCTTTTTTTCAAGTTCAGCCATTTGTCGCCACTCATCCTTTTCAGCTTCTGAAAGCTGAGCCCAGAAAAACGCAGTAATTCGACTGATATGTCTATGATCTTTTTCGACTGCTTTCGTCAAATATCTCCCTTGGTGCAAGGCCGAGCGAAAGAGCATATATGCATTTCTAGGTCGAGGTTTTCGTCCTTGAGAGAACGCACGAGAGGTCTGCCGGGGAGGTGTAGGTCCCATCGATATGTCAACGTGTGGATCAGAGATGCTACCTTCTATAAGATTGTCAGAAGAGGGGTTTTGCGTTGTCGGGTAATCTGGTTTGAAAGGGTTGGGTAAATCAGGCGATTGCGTTGATGTAGGGCAGGCTGTCGGATCCTCAAAAGATTGGGTGATACTGCTCGCATAATCATTCCCTCCTTTTAAATGTCAGTATATCCAGAAAGTATGAGTCGAACCTACATACCTTGAGGAAGGCTGTGATTGGGCTGGTAGCCTGCATACATGGAGGAATGAGACAATCAGACGACGGAGAAATGTTTGATGAAACACATATGCCCTCACATTGTTAGACGAAACTATATACTTTTCGCAGTATACTCCTGATGTGTAAAGATATGAATAAAAGGAACAGTGATAACTCACTCTTCACACTATGACAGATCTGTGTTTAAAATGGAAATGCAAACAACAGCATCTGCTTGATTTAGTATGATTTGGATTTCTAAAAATGTCAGTGTGATGTTCCCCTCTATAACGCCACAGACAGGTGTTTCACTCCCTGCAGGCCCGGAACAAGGGCCGGCTTCTATAATGCCCGAGATTATATAATGAAACTATCCATTTTGGGTTTGAAAGAACATTTCTTGGTCTACTCGCTCGCTGAAGCACATTGCACTAGGACATGAGCCTTACAGTCGCTTCAAGCAGTGCGGATCCCGCGTCATCTTTTTTGAATTTGTGGGCACTGCTCAAACCCGCCCTAGACTACGTCATGACATCTGAAGATCCAAAGCTCGACTACAACCTTTATAGCACTATTCATACGTCTCTCTATAATTAGTAAGCTGGGCCTTTTGACAGGTCCGTTCGCATGCGCTGACATATTCAGTTTCAAAAAGCAAGAAGAGGTTGATTGCATAAGAAAGAAGGGTGATTTACCGGGTTATGAACTCTATGCCAAATTAGATGAATACTTCCAACATCTGTGTCAAGGTATTCTACTCGCCAGCCCCGAGCACGAGTCCGAACTCGTAACATACGTTGTCTCCACTTTCCAACGTTATACTGAACGCGCTTTTATCGTCCAAAGGATGACGAGCTATGTCAACCAGCACTATGTTAGACGAGCATTCAATGAAGAGCTAGGCTGGCTAAATGTCGAGGATGCACTAATTGCTTATGCAAACCACACTGGTAATAATCTGGCAGGCGGTTCAGATCAGCGCACAATCGCTCAGATCAAAGGTGATTTTGTGGTATCGGAACTCAAGAAGTGGGGATATAAGGATGGTGACTCGAAGGCGAATGCAGCTGCCGAAGCTCGGGCTGAAGCTGCTAGCCCACTCGACCGCATCGTTCCTATTTCATCCCTTGCCCACCGTCGCTTCAGGACAGAGTTTCTGGAGGCTCTGCTCTTATATGATGACTCAATACGTCCAAAAAGCAAGTTGAAATCACTGACTGCTCACTCTCTCAATCAGCCGAAAGGACGTCTAGCACAGGCGGTTCAGAATCTCCTCGTTTCCAGTCCAATTCCTGGTTTGCGACCGATCCTGATCGTGCTTGACTCTACTTTGTCTTCAACTGGCGTCCGGCCCGAAACACATCTCCGAAAATGGCTGCGCCGCCTACTTTCAGTAACGGAAAGTGCATAATATTTGATGTCTGATCTAGGGTCGCCCTCCTATCCGTAAAGCTGCGAGTACAGAATTAGAGGACTACATTACGGACATCCTTAGTGTCAAGATCTTTGAAATACATCCAATCTCGATCACCTGTGGGTTCTGATCACATGTCCAGAAACTCTGCAGTGCCCACACCCATCACTACTACTCCACCTGCAACATTCACACCTGATCCGGAACGACCCCAGTGGCTTGGGTGTAGTCAGTAGTGTACCGTACCACTATGTAACTTACCCATTGCGTCTTAGCACCTGTTTGCTTGTTGCGGTATATAAATACAGATCTCTCTCTCTCCACCCATCACTTGGATTCCAGGAATAAATTTAGGAATCTGCATTGGGGTCATTTCCGTTTGGATGAACATTGAATGAACTGTGATAGTTAGAGGATATGTGGACATACTAAGGGCAGGTAGACGTGCTTATGTCCTGTCCGAGAGCCGTGATTGTGGTATTAATGCAAGAGTGTTCTGGAAGGTTGCAGAGTGAATGCAACTGACAGAAAAAGCCAGAGCGCATTTTCCAAAGTATGAAGTTCCTTGAGTCCTGCTCCTGAGCACATTTGCGTAAGGAGTACGCCAGTTGCAAAACGAGAGGCAGTGGAAGCAGCAGACCGACAAATTTGGAAAGCAGTTATTGATGAATCTTCTTTTCTCTTCAGAGTTGACTCTGAGATATGCATGCTCGTAAAAACCCATACTTAACCACGACACATGGTTTTTTTACATCTCCCGAGTTCCTCTCTTACTTTTGTTGCAGCAAAGGAGCCAGTCATTCAGGTGACAAGAAGACTCAGTTTCTGAAAGCACAGAATTTTTCCTGCCTGTGGGGGAAGACTAGTAAATAAACCAGATGAATAGAACAGAGTCTCACAGACCCGAGTACAGCCTAGAAATTGTCTGCTGACTAGGCAAAGATCATAAATAAAAATAACTGATCAGTGATGATCAGTGATAAGAGGAAATAATGAAATCTAAAAATAAAGTCATTTATCTGATCTTGGCTAGATGTCATTATGACTGACTTTTCTACAGTATTGTCGCCATCCTGGTTGAGAAGCAAGATAATTTAAATATGCCAACTGACGCGGAAATCAAAAGTCGGGATACAGTACAAAAGTATAAAATGTGTGTGACTCAGGCTATGTGCTTCGAGTGACTAGTCACTCGACATCGGAATGTGAGAATGTCTGCCGTGTAATTAACCCTTTTCAACTTGGTACACACCCTGATAATCTAGCAATCATATTCAACTATGTCTCAATATGACATTATCCTCAACGACGGTAATCACATTCCTTGGTTGGGATTCGGCACAGGTACTGCCTTGTATAAGCAAGATGCCACCCAATCAGTTCTCCAGGCTATCGAGGCGGGTGCTACTCACTTTGATGGTGCTCAGATATATGGCAACGAAGATACACTGGGTGAAGGTATCAAGGCTTCAGGAAAGCCCCGCTCTATGTTTTTCGTCACGACCAAGTTGAATCCCTTATTTGGGGATCAGACGGTCAAGGACACTCTTCTTGACTCACTCAAGAAACTTGGGTTGGCCTACGTTGACCTCTTCCTTATCCACGACCCTACCCCGTACCAGAAGGAGGGTCGACTGAGGGAGATCTGGACACAAATGGAACAGGTGAAAGATGAAGGGCTTTCCAAGTCTATTGGAGTGTCCAACTTCAGAGTAAGTGATCTGGAGGAGATCCTCCCGGGGGCGAAGGTTATCCCTTCAGTGAACCAGGTCGGTAGGGATCATTCTATCGGCGAAGACAATCCGATGATAGATTTCTCAGATCGAGTTACATCCTTATGTTTGGAAGGCTACACAGCCCCTCATGGAATTCTGCAAAAAGCATAGCATCATAATCGCATCCTATAGCGGTTTTACTCCCCTCACTCGCAGCCCAAATGGTCCACTGGAGGATGTTCTGCCCATTATTCGAGCTCGGCTTGAACAGACGCGCGGTGCTCCTGTTAGTGAAGGTCAGGTTCTATCAAAGTGGATATTACAGAAGGGGGCAATAATGATAACGTGCGTCATCTATATATCCGGCTTATGGGCAATGATTGACGTTCAGAGCAGCACTTCGGGAAAGATGGCGCGAATTAAGGAGCTTTTGGACACGGAGCATGTTCCAGACTTGACTAAAGAGGAGATTGGGGCGATCGAAGAGGCGGGATCTAAGCTATATCAGAGGATCTGGGGGAGTCATGTATTTGATAATTAGGGCCGTCAAGGAAAGAACATAGGTTAAGAACATAGGTCACTCTATTTAAGATTGTGCCCTTGTTTTGATATAGTCTGCACTCAATATTATGATCATTGTTGAATAATTTTCAGATAAATAAACAACTGACATGGAGCCTTTGAAAAATCTGCATTCCAACTCGGAGTAATGGCGAATCCATCACTCCAGTTCAGCACTGCACGAGCCCGTGGCCTTTGCCAGTAGACCATCTTGCCAATTACATACATGATTTCAGCAATATGATTGCGCTTTTTCAGCCGATTTTTTGAGGGGACTTAGAACTATGGTAATAAACTTGCGTTAGAATGCATACTTCCTCAAGCTTACCCTTTTGTTTGAATTAATTATTTCTCACGGTCTACCCGTCCTCGTCGTATGGTCTTCTGCACGCAATGAAGGAAATTCCAATACACAGTGTCTTCCCAGAGGTCTTGTTTCTTCTGGTCTTAGGATTTCTCACATGGAAGGCTTTGTCCTTTGTTCGCCCCCGAAACCAGCATACTCTTCGTTCTGTAGCTATACTTGTCCTCGGGGACATTGGGCGAAGCCCACGCATGATGTATCATGCTAAAAGCTTTGCAGAGAATGACTTTGAGACAGACTTGATTGGCTATGGCGGTGTGTTATCTTTCCAGGTTGTCTCAAATGCCCTTTTCATCCCATTACATGTCCTAGGCTCAAAGCCAATCCCAGCACTTGAACGGCTTCCCAAACTTCGTCTACGCTATCTTCCAGGCTCACCAACAGCCCTTAGAAAACTACCCTTTATCCTGGCTGGGCCACTCAAAGTTTTGCACCAAATCTCCGCTATTCTGATTGTTCTCGTGTTTTTGATTCGTGTTCCTCCAGAGTTCATTCTTGTTCAGGTGAGACTGACGTGTCAAAGTCGCCATCAACTATGCAGAAGCATTTGACAGAATCCTCCAAGCATACCGACTTTACTCATCGTTCAGTTTGTTGGAAAGATCCGAGGATGCAAGGTCATTATCGACTGGCACAACCTAGGATATAGCGTTTTGGCCCTGAAAATTGGCAAAACCCATCTTCTAGTTGGCATTGCAAAATGGTAGGCTAATCAGTAAATAGTGTAACTACTGTGGATACTGAATCAAGCACAGGCTCGAGAGGACATTTGGTCGTTACGCTTATGCACATTTGTTTGTCACTAAAGCTATGAAGGACCACTTTGCGAAAGACTGGAACCTCAAGTATGCCAGATCCCTACCTTCAGATATCCTGGGCTAACTTCACCCTCTAGAGGAAAGAAGATTGTGCTATATGATCGACCCCCACAGCATTTCCATCGCTCGTCTCCACAAGAAACCCACGAGGTCTGTTACTTTCAAGGTCATAACACGAGAACTCAATATGCATTCCTATAGCTTTTCCATCGAATTCGCACCACCTTGGCACAACCTTCTCTCCATGATTTTCTTCCATTCTCATCTCCCCCCTATTCGACACCTTTTACTGAAACTGCCCCGCCATTCTCAAAAAGGCCTAAATCGGGTCCTGTGGCGAAGATGTTGTGTCAAGAAAACTCGTCTGCTTCAGCGTCATCGATTGAACAGTCATCTCACGGCAGGTCGCTCGTGCAATCTGAGGATGAACAAACATATCAAGAAATCCCCTTTCCTGCTCTACGAAAAGACAGGCCTGCGTTACTTGTATCAAGCACCTCTTGGACCCCAGACGAGGATTTTTCTATTTTGCTTGAGGCTCTGAGCATCTATGAACTTGATGCTACAACTCGGAAATCCTCATGTTCGCTTCCCAAAATTCTGGTGATAGTTACAGGCAAAGGCCCGCTTCGTGACACATATATGCAGAAGATCAACGAGTTACAAAATAAGTGGAAGTGGGTCCGATGCGTAAGTTTATGGTTGGAAGCAGAGGACTATCCGATCTTGCTGGGTTCGGCAGATTTAGGCGTGTGTTTGCACTCAAGTTCATCAGCTCTGGATCTACCAATGAAAGTCGTTGACATGTTTGGATGCGGCTTACCTGTGTGTGCGTTGAAATATGATTGGTGCGCAAACTTTACTATTCATCGGCAAGCATTGATGGAGTGCTAGTTTACCAGAGTTGGTGAAAGATCAAGTGAACGGATTTATCTTTTCTGATGCTGCCCAGCTTGCAGAGCAGGTTGAGGTACGATTACATCATTTTCTCCAGGAAAATTATCTCACTAAATATCAGGAACTACTGGCGTCATTTCCTGATTCATCGAAACTGAAAATTGTTTCGAGTTCACTTCAGCCACCGACGAAATCTCATCTGCATCCACATTTAGTCAACGCTGCTGTATATGATGTACTTGATGCCGACAACCAGTCGGTTTGGACTAGCTGGGAAGATAACTGGAATCGAGTAATGAGAAGACTCATCCTGAGTGACGTGAATTTATAACAGCAAAAGTATATGTAACATTATAGTAACATGAACATTGGTCTACGTGTGGGCATTGCCTGAGTCTAGCTTCCAGTCCCTGCTGTTGCCGCGAATGTAAGTGTTTCAATCCGGCCACGGTTCTTGACTTCCTTCTGTAAAAATTCGTTGATGTTACGGAATGCACTTGGATCAATGAGCATAGTCTGTCACAGGACTTTCAGTACCTGTCAGAAAGTCGAGACGCAGAGAAGCGACCTACCACTTCCCATTCTTGCTCATGTGTTTCTTCACGTTCTATTTTGTCTCCAAATTTGACAATCCCCTCACGTAGACGTTGGCTGTCGCTTGCAGGTACAGTTACACGGACACGCATACGTGCACGCTGAATTGGAAGGTTGGAATCTGACTGAAGTAGCCGGATGCACTCTGACACCTGCGCAGACACCATCAATTAGCCGGCCCCTTGGAAGACAATATGAAGACATACCTGACTTTTCGCAGTCTTTCCTTGTTTTACGCTGAATCCTGCTTCTGCCATAGCTTTTTCTATCATTCCCACAGGGTATGGTGTTTGTGTAGTTGGATCTACACATTTCTCAGCCACCAGAGTAGCGATCTCTTTGCGCAATGAAGTTAGATCGTGTTCGCGTTCCTTCTCATTCACTTGAACCTCTCCTTTCTGAAGAATCTGCATTCACTTGTTTTCATTAGGGCCACACTGATGTATGGGGAAAGGCTTGCCTCGGAAACAACTTTATCGATGTCGGATGTTCCAAAAGCTTTTTGGAGATCGTTATGCTTCGCAACTTCACCTTTGGAAACGTTGATGAACACATTGCTGATTTGGAGTACATCATCTAGATTGGTTTCACTGGAGAACGCAACTTCTGTTCCTTGATCTTTTCCAGCTAAGAGGACTCACACTCCATTTCGCCATTCTTGTACTTTATTTTTATAGCATGCAACCTATATACAACGATTCAAGCTTGCGTCCTGGGTTGAGGAGAAAACAAATGGATTAACCTCGAATCGCTTGCCGCCTTTCTTTAGACGAACTACGGACACGTTGGTTAGTCTAGAGGGGGGGAATCAGAGACTTGCTTGCAATGAGTTGAAATGGGAGGGTACTTGATCTGGTTTGATGGTTGATTAATGACGGGCATGGTGGTGTAGAAAGTAGACTAGAATGAATGAGGTAAGAGTTGAGATGTCTTCCACGTGAGATGTCCAACGATCTACTTCACACAGGCGCCAAGAAGTACAGGAGATATTGACTTGAACTACAGTCGTTCCTTTACAAGACAAGGTAGAAGAAGAAAATAGTGGCCACTCTAACCTTGGTATTGCAACAGCTCCAGATGGTATAATGATACAGCGTGTGAAAAACACAGCATGGTAGAACTTCGCCCGAATTCCGGTTCGTCATCACTATCGCATCTCTACCCCACGTTTCTCTATACTTCACAATGAAGGGTATCAGCAAAAGTTTGGCCAGGTATGCATAACTTGGATTTTACATCTATGAAGAGACTTTGATGACTTTTAAGGACCCCCTTCCAGATCACCAGTAAGATTGGGATGACCAAAAGTGAGATGAGCCCATCATTGCTCGTGTGCTTATTTCTCTCTGTGCCTAGACTGACGTTACTCTATTATTTTTTGGACGATGTGCGCTTGACATACAGAGTCAAAGGATACTGAGTTTGACGACTATGAACGGCACTTTTCAAGCCTCGAAACTGCAGCTGAGCGAATGATTAAGGATATCAAGGCATTTTGCGAGGCTATTACTTGTGAGTGCATACATGCAACAGAGGAGAACATGTAACCTTGATCATGATTTGAACAGCTCTCTTTGATCATGGACAAGGATTTGCTTCCCATTTTTCAGCTATCTTCAGTCCTATCGCAGGCGAATACGATCTCATGGGCAAACATCCCGAAGCAGAGCAAACGATCCGTAATGCTGGAAATTACGGAACTATGATGGAGGAATTAAAGACGCTTGTCCTGCCTGAGCTCGAATTGATTGAAAGCAGGATTGCAGGACCTAGTAAGGAACTGTCTACCATTATGAAGCAGATTCGGAAAACTATCACCAAGCGAAACCACAAAGTGAGGTTATTGTGGGTGTCGACTTGATACAAACGCTGACGCTGCTCAGCTCCTAGACTATGATCGATTCAACAATTCGTTGACTAAGCTCCGGGATAAGAAGGAGAAATCATTGGGCGATGAGAAGAATCTCTTCAAGGTTGATTTCGTTTGTTGATGGTCCTGGCAATTTCTGAATGCGTCTCGTCTAGCTTGAACAAGATTTTGAAATCGCGACCAACGAGTATGAATATATCAATACTGCGTTAAAGCAAGATCTCCCTCGATTCATGCAGCTGTCGACTCAATTTATCGATCCGCTGTTCAACTCGTTTTTCTACATGCAGTCAGTCACTGAATTTGTTTTTCAAGTGCTGTCGATGATGATGATGCTTGATCTACCCAGGTTAAACATATATTATCTACTTTTGGAAAAACTGAACAATTTTGCGGATTCTGCCAAGTATGAGATTACCAACATGTCGGGTGGCGATATTGAACGGTCATACGAGGAGAAGAGAACTGATGCTTGGCATACGATTGAAAATCTGAGGATTGTCTCGCGGATTGTTTCAGTTTGTAGGTTATGCTTGGCATCATTTGACAGTTTTTAACTAACGCTTTTTCAGCACGACTGGTACAAACAGCTCGAAGTCAGAACAACTCCCAACAAGCGTCTACTGCTGTCTCGCCTACAGCCTCGACTGGGTCAGGCTCGAATCTACGCTCTCCACCGCCAGGACAGTCTATGTCCTCTGCAGCAGCATATAAGAAAGCAGCGCCGCCGCCACCATCTCTTGGAGGTGCCTCATCTTCGGCGGCTCATGCTGCACCGCCTCCTTATTCACCATCTCCGCCAGCCAATGGATCCTCTACTGCTGGGGCTGCAGCCGCGGCGAAGAAAGCTCCACCGCCACCACCACCGCTCAAGTCAAAACCTAAACCAAAGCCTGCAGTCCAATATGTCGTTGCCTTGTATGACTTTTCTGCGCAGGTATGTATTGGGGAGCGTGATTGACCGTCAATCATTGATCTTGTTGCAGGCTGAAGGGGATCTGTCATTCGGTGTGGGTGATAGGATTGAGTTAGTGCAGCGAACAGAGAGTACGGAGGATTGGTGGACTGGGCGACTGAACGGACAGGAGGGTGTGTTCCCGGGTTTGTAATTTCTTTTGAATGGAGAATTGCAGTGCTGACAGGATGAACAGGGAACTATGTGCAAGAGACCTAGAATAAGTAGATTAGCAATTGAATAAGACATATAGGACATTTGTGATTGGCTGCCGTGCACAATAAAGATCAACATATTATGTCAGCTAAGCGAGAGCGGAACCAAGGATGGTTGTCCGCTGTAATGCTGCATCTTGTCCGCTTCCCTCATGCAGCCCGCCCCTTCGCCGCCTTTTCCCGCCGCCCTCTCATGTCTGCCCTCCACCACAATGCACTGCCCTCAGCCCCTCCCTCTTCAGCGTCCCAGACTACCCGCTGGTCAAATGATGCTGCTTCGCCCCAGGTTGCTGCCCGGCCTCCTCCAGCACCAAAAATCGGAATCCAAAGGCCTAGAATTCGCCCAACAAAGGCCGCTTTGACAATCGTGAGTTTCCTGTTGCCTCGTCAAGTGCTTACGTGCCGAGCCGCCGTAGACACCCACCGCTGCTGCCCGATTGCGCACTCTGCTGAGTGGACCAACTCCACAGCTGATACGAATTGGGGTCCGGAATAAAGGATGTGCTGGACTTTCATACCACCTAGAATATGTAGGCAGGCCCGGAAAGTTCGACGAAGTCGTGGAACAGGACGGTGTCAAGGTACTCATAGACTCTAAGGCTCTTTTCTCAATAATTGGAAGCGAGATGGATTGGAAGGAAGATGCATTGAGGTATGTCTAATTTTAATCTCGCCTCCCCTCATCATACTGACTCAGGTGTGATTGATCAGTGCGAAATTTTCATTCAAGAACCCCAATATCAAGGACGCCTGTGGTTGTGGAGAATCGTTCACTGTTGGATCTTGATAGACATCATAGAAATCGTACGTACGTAACTCCAGCTATTTTTATTCTTATTTACGCCTGTGCTTCTCAACGTAGTTTACCCTGTCCACTGTATCTATACAAATCCAAGACTAATCAGTGTATCTTTCTATAAATTAGACATAATTGCGATATGAGAGGTATTTAGCTGAACCCTATCGGAAAACGCGATGGCAGTAATCAGCTGAGCTTTCACAGGCACTCCCTGTATCTCCACATGAGAAAATCGAACCAAGAAGATGCATACCGCATATGAAGGTATCAGTGATAGTGGTATGGGTCATAGGTAGGCGGATGTGCCTGATGAGAAAGGGCCTGAGAAGGCTGATGGACTAGACATGGCTGTCCAGCACCTCGAGGAAGGACAGCAGTTGGAGTTGGCTGATGAGAACCTTTATCGGGAAGACACTGATTATCCCAATCATGGTTCAGTTGAACTTGCTCATTAGTATTTTCACCATTTCGATCCGATTGAGCTCCAACAGTCGGATGATAGACTGAGGAACGTGGTTCCTGCTGCTGTTGAGGTCGAGACCGGGTGTTTGGAAAGGGAGGAGGAGAAGGAAGAACCTGACTGACGTTGCTCATAAGAGATGACGTGGAAGATGCAATGGATGATGGATGTTTTCGTTGTTCAGGGGTGATTTTACCTCTGGTTGGTAGAGTGTTTTTGTCAACATGCGCCTTTCCCCCTCCACCTAGATCTGGGGGAGAAAGGATCATCGACGTGACCACATTTCGTATGGCCTTGGGCTTGTTTCTTCCAGCATTGACATATTTCAAATCGAACAAGGTCCTCGTTGGTTGATTCGAATGATTGTTGAAAACGGTATTTCGCTTCGATTGAGATGTAGATGTGAGATCGAGTGCGTCAGGTTCAGTATAACATCGAGGCAACGATACACTGTTTAGATCGACACCATCAAAATGTTGATGATCACTGCCATCCAAAGAAAATGAATGCTCCGAATATGGAGGTGATGAGTGATGCATAAATGAAGTATCGTATGTTTGAGAAAAGCTCTGCTGCGGGCTGTGACTTGAAGAAATCGAGGAGGCTGATGATACAGGTAGTTGTACAGGAAATGAAGACGAAATGTAAGGGGAGACATTGGCTTGATAGAACGATTCTCGGCCTGGGACTGTCTTTGGTACATTTGATTCAAAAGACGGAGAGGGCAGAGTTGGTACAGACGGTCCATGATTGACGAAAGAATTTGCATAGAGCCGTTGGGCAGCACTCATCCTTTGCCCAGGATTCGACATCGTGAGTGACGATGAATAGGAATTCTGCTTCGGTAAAGCATATGGTTTCGGTGAAGGGGACTCAATGAGGGCCGAGTACGTGGGCGGTGAGCCTGGGGGCGTGGCCACTTGGGGCTGAGGAGGAGGGGGGGAAGGTGGAGGTGGAGATGGGGACTGCTTCCGAGGAGAGCGTTCGACTGCAACTGGATCAAAGGGAGGTGCAGCACTTGGTGGTCTCGGAAGAGGACGAGATCGATTTGTCACATTTGCATATGTCTTCAGTGAGGAATCCATCTCCGGGTCAATGTCAAGAGGATGGACATAGGATATGGATGGTGGCCACGTTCCATAATGAAAATAGCAGCTTTGAGGGAAATGAGTCAGCTAACTCACCAATGTAGAAAGTCTTCGATGTCACCTTTTTTGATTTCTATGGATGTCCTTTATTGAATGGAGTAGAATGACTAATCGGAAACGCTCACTTTTCGTCATAGCCCAGCGACCACCCAGGAGGGAGCGGTCTCATATCATAATCCGTATCTGGAGTTGCCATGACCATATACGAGAGACTAGAAGACGAGAGACTGGAAGTTAGATAAATTATTTGATAGTGCCCTCCCGAGCTCTGGCTATTCTCATGTCGTCTCCTCAAGGAGGAGCAACGGAGTTTGTCTGGGAGTTTAGAGAAGGTGGATGTGATATACGTGTGTGTACACTCTGATTACATCTTGATTACACAACAAAGCTATTTTCTGCTAAATTGCTCAATTTCGCACTGGGAAGATGCTTTTGGCTCAACCTGTCAGAAAGTGCAAACAATTGAGGCCATCAATGCATGACAGCGGCGTTGTCTACAAGTATGTGATATTCAGTCGTTTCGAATTGAATAAGTAAGTATTCAAGATCCAAAAACAGACACTGCAATGATATGAAATGAAAGACAAAAGGCTACTTATGTAGCTAACAACGAGATGTCCACCGAAACAAATAGGGTATGAAGCAGGAATTCAACGGAAAAAATGGATGGGATGTGAGTACGTGATGCCAATAAGAAAAAAAGTTCGAAGTCTGATGAAGTCAAGAGGAGTTAATAATCCTATCCGTCGATGGGGAGGCCAGCAGTGCCACAAAAACGAATCTGAAGTCCACTGACCGAGTCTGCCTACTCTCATCGTACAATGCCAGACGCCAAGATGTCGATAGCTCCATCCCTCGGACGAGCATAAGTACCATTGTTCATCTTCCCCTCTGCTCGCCTCTGCTCTTTTTCACGTTCACGTTCACGAGATAAACTCTCATTTTGTGCACGCTTCCTCATCGCAGTCTCACCTGCATCACCAGTCGGTTGCTTCCTCTTGACGCTTGGTCTCCGGAATCCATTGTTACCAAGGTCAGTAATATCGTCTCCGATGTGATTTGACGGGCTATTGTTTCGTTTCCGATCGAAATGCACATCAAGTAGGGCATGACGCTGCAGGGAAGAGAATGTTCTAGCCTGTGGTCTCGGTCTCGGGGAAAAAACACTCTCAAGCGCACGTTCATCCACATTTTCATCAGCCGCCAACCCAGATGTGAGCGGAGGTTGGCTGACAAGGCTACTAAAGTATCCCCCACCTTCATCCTGTATTACTCTACTAGGAATGAAGGAGGTGTTCAATGTAGATGTAGATGCCGAGATAGCAGCCGCTGTGAGGACCTCGTTTGAGTCAACATACGGTCTACTGGGCTCTTCAGTCGTTGTAACATTTCCAAAGCCATTGCTACTTTCATTGATAGGGGTTAGAACCTTCAAACCCTCGGCTTCTCCCCAGCGTTCCGATCCCCGTTTAAAACCACCCGTTTCGCCAGCTCGTTTTCTTTTTTCCTCTCTCTGTCTTTCTTCATCCACAATCATCAATGCACCCTCGAGAATCGCCGCATGTACAAAAATATATTGGCGTAAACTTTGACACAAACTCATTCGCTGCTTCCTCATGTCCTGTATGATCTCATATATAGGATTATCGAACGATGACAATGGTGGCGGTGTGACCATACCATGCAATGGACGGGGTGGCTTGAGATCAGCGGCCGCTAAGCCGTGTCCAGCACTGGGTCCAGCACTGGATGCGACCTGTGATATGACGGGCGAATTTAATCGTTCAGGAACTGAAGCGAGCCGAGGATTATGCACATTTTCCCTTTGGTCGGACCTGGTCGCACGTACAGGTAGAGACTTACGATATTTGAGGGAGTCATATGAAGATACTTGGCTAGCAACGCTTCCCTCATCGGCAGACGGTGACACTGAGCGTGACGGTGGCTCAGCATCACTGGAAAAACTGAATGACGGTACTCGAAGATTAGAAGGCGGTTTCGCGCAGTGTTTTTGTACACTTGTGGCACTTTCATCAGACGTCGTACGCGCCATGGGAGATGGAGACCTATTCCGCAAGTATCCTCCTGAGGGTAGATGGGGTACACTTCGATTTTTCTCGTTGCTGCTCTCCAATCTCGCACAAGCTCTCAGTCCACCATCAACAGATTTTTTGAGCTGTACAGAGGCAGATTGGACCGGAACGTGATCGGCCAACACGGAAGATGTCTCAGTCTGAGGGTCCTGTTTTGAATTAGGAGAAGACTCATTCTTTGGAGGGGAATCCTCAGGGGAGGCTACAGTTGCCACTGACGTGAAGGACGAGGATTGCGGGAATAAATAGTGACCGTTAGCAGCTATGGTGTCAGAATGACCATTAGAGCCGGAGATGTCGAGGAGGGAGTGGCCTGATGAGCTTGATGAATCGGACGGAATGGTAGGCTGAAGATTCTTCCTGGAAGATGAGGGTAAATGCGGCCCGGACTCAAAGGTCTTTGGTTGATTCTGATGTTCTGACATATTGCAGGTACCATAATCGTGATGCGACACATCCTCAGCCCATGCTCGTGTGCTCATCGATGCAGCCGTGGTGCTTGTCATGCAATTTTTGAAGTGATTTTCCCTTTCACTCTCGGAGCCCTCGGGACCCGTCCCCTCTAGATCCTGTTTCAAACCTTCAAATCCATTTCCTGCAATTATAGAGGCTGTCAATTCTCGACTTGATGCCGAAGGATGTTTTTCCGAGGTTACTGAAGAAACACTGATGGGTATAGGTACGTCAACATCCATACACATATCCTCGTTTTTCGCATGCTCTGTAGACCCTCGTTTACTCATAAGCTCTGCACGAACAGCGTCCAGCACGGCGTCAATAGCGATGAAACCACCAGTTCGTCCTACACCGGCACTACAATGTAACAAGATTGGCCATGTTCCAATTGAAGCTTGCTCTGAAACACCATATTTCTCAACAGTTGTCGATTTTGTTTCCCCAAACGCTGAAGTATTGCTTGATTTTTCTTCAAAACCCAAAGTTTCATTCGTAGCGTTATCAAGCTCTTTGATGAGCTCAAGTATTCCACGACAATCATCAGGTACGTTCATATCGGGCCACTCGAGGTACTGAAGATGGATAATCTTGCGAATCGGTGCTTCGGAATAGTCGCTATGCGTCAACTCAAAGACTCGTCGGATGATGGCATTTTTGCAGGTACGGTGGGAAGATTTGGAGTATTGTTGGTGCAATTTGGACGGGGGTGAAGTCATATGCTGATAGGATGCAGAAAGGAACAAAGGGTCTTCTTCTTGTGGAGGAAGAGTACCTGTAGTTGAAATCAACCGCAACCGAAGAGGACCATATGTACTTTCTGTCCAATAAGATCCACATTTAGTCATGGAATTCTCAACCTCCCTCGTGAGCATGACAATTACATGGACATTCTGCTCCCAACAAAGGCTGAGATCGACCTGTCAATATCCAGACTGAAGTAGAGAGCGCAAAAAGACCTACGTCCAAAAGTCCGTGAATGTAGCGGGGAGGGGCCCTTGAGTAGCGATATATCGTTTGTTGGAACCAAGGGGTTGGACATAAGAGGCGTTCACATAATCATCATCTGCTTCTCGTCGTTGATGAAGCCTCACGCGAGCATGTTCAAAGGGCCAGATATTACGGTACCTGAAAATGACAGAAAAATAAGCTGAGAGACCAGAAGGGTAATGGATTTGACAGACCTATTCTTTGCGCCCTTCTCTACGCCAGCTGTGATACTGTAAGGAAAGCTGGATATAGTGGTGTTGGTTTCAGAAGTGACGATCACAGTCTCCTTAGTATGATGCTCCATGATTCCCATGAGGCGACGCTGCTCAGCAACCTCAATTTTGAAAAACTGCATTGCAAGGGTTTCTTTACCCTCTTCAATATCCGCGGAAGTGATGTTTTCATCGTCTTCAGATTCTTCAGATGAATCGATCGTAGAGCGATTGTGAGAGATGGGCTTAGCAGCACGACTTGCAATTTCGCGGAGCCAAGGGAAGGGGAGATCATGTATGCGATTACGAACACGCTTGGGGAGACGGAGGGGAATGCGTTCAGTGATGCCCTGGGAAAGCTCGATGTTCTGCCGGACAGCATCGAAAAAGGGGTTGTATGCAGGCTGGGACATGGGCTGGGTGGGGTTAGAGAAGATGGCACCAGGGACAAGAGCACCTGGCATAGGGTTACAAGGATTAATCGAGGATGAACCGTTTACAGTAGAGGATGAGTTTGAAAATGCGTCCAACGGAAGGTGCCGCGTGCGCAGCACAACCGGCTGAGATTGAACGAGAGACAATTTCTGGGCATCCTCATCCTCGTCTTCGTTTTCTGCATCGGGTGTAGGAGGGTTTGTATCGATCAAATCGCGCCTTTCGCGCCAAATGGCCTGGAAACCGCCCTGCAGCCAGGCAAGGTCGCCCTGGAAGCCATCGTTCTTAAATTTGCGCAAAAGTCCATATATGTTAGAAGACCCCGAGATGTGAGTTGAGTCAGCGTCGTAGACGAGGATGCGGGAAGCAGAGCGCCATGTGGAGAAACGGACACGTGCGATAGCCGAGGGCAACATTTCGGCAAGACGATCAAGGGAGAAGAGGGGGCGCTTGAGGAGAGTAGATGGGACGGAGAGAGATACTGCAGAGGGCACACGGGCAGCAGAGTAGGCGACATGTGGACGGATGTCGAGAATGAGGGCAGTAGAATCGTCGGACCAGAGCCGGACATGTTGGGGGATCACATTAGAAAAGCAGAGAGAAGCCGGCGGTTGGTTGAGGGCCGGGCTGCGAGAATTGGAGAGGGGAAGGGACACGAAGGGCGCGGAGGGCGAGGGTCGGGCGGTGGCAACGGAGGGCGTAAGGCGGGCGGTGAGCAGAGCACCAGAGCCAAAGCGGTGGGCAATCGCGCCCGCAAAGTCGTCGCTGGCATTCTCCTGCGGCCGGTCATTGTGCAGGATGGGCTGCGATGGGTCAGCAGCGGCACTGAAAAAATCCATGACCATGGACGCAAGAACCAACTAACCACCATCACACCATCACTTGACCATCACTGACGTCACTCCGGTCTAGGTATACAACTCTATAATATTCATTAATATTAATTCGACTCAATCCTCGTCGTCGACGAACATTGAGTCGTCCCCTTCATCCTCAGACGACAGCTCAATATATTTGCTCCTCGATACCACTGCCTTCCGTACTGGCGCCGTCTTGCGCGCAGGTGGCTTTGAAATGTCTTCAAAGTTACTGTCTCCATCTCCCTCATCATCCGACTCCACAACTCGCTTCTTGGTCGCTGCTACTCTCTTCTCTTTCGCCTTAGGTGACGCTGGTTTCATACTTCTCGACACTTTGCGTTGTGTGCCAGCACCCGTTGCCTTTGCTGTAGCCGCTGGTGCTTTCGTCGTCAACCAACCCGTGAGATCTACTTTCGTCTTCTTCGTTGCCATTGGGTTATCCTCTGCGTTATCCGGGCTACAGAAACGTGAGCCTCAAAGATTTATCAACCATATGGTATCAACATACCTTTTGCGCTTCATTTCCAATTTGGACTGATTTTCTACCACAGATTTGGGAGAAATGAAGCCATTGTCATCTTCACTTGCAATATCTATCGTTTCCTTCACTTTTGCTTTGCTTTTTGCCTTTGCCTTTTCTTGAGGCTGCTTTATCTCCACATCGCTATCAGGTTTAATTCCCTTGGCCCTGGGCTTCGATTTCGTTGGTTTAATGATACCTTCTTTGTCGTCATCCTTGAACTTCTTCGGCCCAGCGTTCTTTCTTGAAACAGCGACGTTGACTGGCTTGAAATCATCATCAGAACCGCCGCCCCCAATAGACTTTCTTGTCTTTAATTTTGCCTGCTTCTTCTTCCCTTTGCCGCCATCTGCATACTTCTTCAAGTCCCAATCCTTACAATCATTCTAGAACAGCAGTCTCAAATCTTCTGATGAAAAAAGAAAATTCCTAGATTTCTCACCTCCCATTCAATCAAAAAGGCGTCCAGATCCGCATTCCATAGATCAATCGGAGACTTTTCGAGCAATGCAAGAAGCTCGGCCTCCTTATCTCCAGCCTGCTGCAATAGTTTGTCAATCCTCTCCCTAGTCAAATTCCATATGGCCATTCCAAGCAGGTAGTCGTAGTCACTGTCTGATTCGCCGGCTTCTTGTTCATCCTCATCGGGCTCATCTCGTTCAGGATTTTTGTCTTTGACAACCTTTGCTATCGTCATGAAATTGAGTTCGCGCAAGTCAGCCACAATGTCGACTTTGCGGCGTCCAGACACAATGAGCTTCTTCTCGATAATCATCTGCACAAAGCGAACTTGGTTCTTTAGCTTATCGAGCGCATTGTTCAATTCACCAGCGAGGTAGTCCTATCAGTGTGTCAACATCGGTAAGTCTGGGACAGATGTAAAGATTGAACTCGCCTTCCGTTTCTGGTAATAGGACAAGCGGACAGGATAAAAGTCCTCAATAATTTCCTCTGGTGAATCGTACTTCTTAATCTTGCCATCAAAATCAAAGCAAATCATATTAGTCGTCGTCAGTTTTGATGTCAACTTGAAGAACTCGAGTAGGCCTTGCTCCTCAGCTTTCTGTAAATCCTTGGTCGACATGGTAACGATAAAGTGAACATTGGCATTATCATGGTGTTCCTGGTAATCCTACAACCTCATTTTAGCGCCTACTTTTCCCGGAGAGTGGAGCTCTATATACCTTGATCACACCCTCTTTGTTCTCCCCACCGGCAACCATGGCTTCCAGCTCCGCTTTATAAGTCTGTGTCCATTTATGGATCGGTAACTCTGTTATCTCCACTGTCGTGTCATTCAGCTTGCGAATAATTCCATGTACATCATACTTCTGCTTCGCAGTTGGAATGATCTCGCCCTTGAACCCACGCCACCACGGTCTCATCGACACCTGCTCCTCACCTCTCATGAGACGGCGAATGTTCTCAACTACATCTGTGGGGTTGAAACACGGGATAGTAGTGCTCCAACCTAGACAGAAAATCAGTATTAAAGGGATTTTTTGTAGCACATGAAGTTACCTGTGCCAATACCTTCGGCACCATTGCATAACACAAGTGGAATAACAGGAACATAAAATTCGGGCTCAACCCACTGGTTATCTTCCTTTTGCGTTTTCAACAAGGGATCATCAGCAGGGTTGTACATAACTCGTGCCATCGGTTTGGGTTCCGTGAAGATGTACCTCGGTGAGGCATGGTCTTTGCCACCTTGATCGCGGGTACCATACTGACCGTTTGGAGAGAGCAAAGTAACATTGTTGCTTCCCACATAATCTTGCGCCAGATTGACAATGGTTTGCGCAAGAGAAACTTCACCGTGATGGTATACCGCGTGTTCGGAAATGTAACCAACAAGTTGGGAGACCTACGACAGACATTCAAAATGTCAATATAGTGGAACCAGCACTGACCGTACCCTGATTTCTTTTTTTAGCTTACGTTTGAAACAGGACCAAATGACTTTGCGTTGACCAGGTTTCAGTCCATCAGCAACGGAAGGGATGGAACGGATATTGTCAGCCATGGAAAAACAAATAAGTTCTTTGTTGATGAACTCAGAATAAGGGATTTCGTCCATGTTGTGGTCGAGATGAGTTCCGGGCTAGCAGATCCGTCTATCAACTCGTTGAGAAAAAAAAGAATTCATACCTTGAATTTACGTAGCCATTCTTTGCGATCATCGGCCTTCTTTTTGCTGAACGCAAGATCAATAAGGTCCCTATCACCAGGTTGCGTAACGGCAAATGGAATCATATGTTTTGCCATGTGACGGAAATAGTCTCGAGCATCGGAGTCCAGACTTGATCCAAGACCCTGGTCATCCTTCGGTAAGAGTACAAAGACAAAGATACAGCCTTTTCACGTACCTTGTAGTACTTTGAGTTCCACTTGTGTGCATCAGGAGCCTCCTCTATCCATTTCTCGTATTCAGGAAGAGTAAAGAAGTCTCGCCGTTGATTGCCTTTCGTAATCTACTTGATTCATCAGTTGCAAAACATGGTACACGTGTGTGACCTACTTACACGGACAATGGGTGTGACAAATTCGACCAAGAATTCAGGAAGCTTGAGAAGAGATGGATAAAAATGATCGAAGAAGTTGATGAGGAGACCTTTGATATGTGAACCGTCATGATCCTAGAACAAATCAGGGACACAGATGACTGAAATAGTCATATTGACACACTTGATCAGCCATGATCATCAAACGGCCATAACGAAGACTCGAGACATCGGAGTAATCTTTATTGTGCTGTAATCCAAGGATCTTCTTAATATTCTGAATTTCTTCGTTCTTCAGAATTTGGTCATGCTTGGCTTCCCGTACGTTCAAAAGTTTACCACGCAAAGGAAAGACACCGAAGTAGTCACGCCCAACAACACCGAGACCGGCAACCGCAAGGGCCTTGGCAGAATCACCTTCGGTTAAGATCAACGTACAATCTTTGGCACTACGAGTGCCAGCATAGTTGGCATCGGAAAGCTTTACCATGCCAACGAGACTAGAACAAGACAAGATCTTTGAGGCGGTGGCTCATTCCCAATTAGACAGATACAAACCGATTACGCTTGGTTCCATCTGTTTTTTTGATCTCCTGATCGGCCTTCGTCTTCGCCCAACGTAATATTCCATCAACAATGCCAGTCTTCAAGACTGCAGAAACTTTGGCCATCGACTATCGGTTAATTCAATGTCTACTCACCTTTTTTAATGAAATCTTCCTTAATAGTCGGCTTGCTCCCGAACTTCGACGAGGGTGAGGTTAATGTCTCTTTGGTCTGGCTGTCGAAAGTTGGATTTTCAATGAGGGCGTTGACAAAGAGCCACATGTGGTTGCGTATTTGAGCTGGCTTCACAGGAGCGCTTTTGTTCTTCTTGGCAACAGCAGTCATGATATGCTTCGAGAGTTGGTCGGCAATATAATGGACATGGTTGCCTCCCTTGAAGGTCGATATTGAGTTGGCGAAGGAGACTTGCTGAAACGAGCCATCCGAAACGGCAAAAGCAATCTCCCAACGATCATTCAGTCGCTCATAGATGATTTGATTCTTTGGTTGTGCTGCTCCACCACTTGTTTCAGTTGCTTCAGCCTGCGCAGATTCTAGGTACATTTCGACATATTGTTTGAAGCTCTTGACCTTCAAACGCTCGTCGTTAAGAAAGACCTTGATATCCTTCACGGTGCCAGCTATGTCATAGACACGCTTTCGCAATAGACCAGCTGTATCCTCATCAATGCTATTCATGCCAAATCGCTTCAGATCGGGTTTGAATGTGATTCTCGTCCACTCCTCGCTCTTCGAGTTCTTCGTGATCTTCGGTTTCCCACACGTACCCATGTTGTTCGTCCATGTTTGTTTATATTTCTGCCCGGTATTCTTGTCGGCAGTTTCTACAGTAAACTCAAGAGAATATATATTGGCGAGTTTGGCGCCAAAACCATTACGACCGCCGGTGAGCTTCTTTTCGTCGTCGTCATAATTGGAAGAAGATAAGAGGTGGCCAAAGATGAGTTCAGGAATATAAATCTTCTCTTGAGAATGTATTTCAATGGGTATTCCACGGCCACTGTTGTAAACAGAGATAGTGTTCTCTTCAACATCAATGCTAACTTTGATGGTGTCCATGCTAGGGTCATTAATCTATAGTTATTTGAATCCTAGAACTACATTGAGGACAATATTCCGTACCTTATTATCAGCAGCATTGACAAGAATTTCATCGACAATCTTCAGAAAGCCTGGGACGAATCTGACCCAACGTTGAACTACTCGCTTGATGTCAGCATCGTATGTCCACATTTGTTGTGTGATAGTTTCAACACTGCCAATGTATGAGTCTGGACGTTTAAGGACATGTTCTAGTTGTGAAAGCTGCGTACAGCACCTCAGTCTAGAAGAGAGAAGAGAGAAGAACACTATACCCTCGTATATGTTTCCGATGCAGACTTCTTTTTGGTAGTTGCAACTTGAGTAGGGGGCACATCTTCACTAAAGCTATCATCTTCAACGTTATCGTCACGGTCGACTAACACGCTTTTGACCCCTTTAGGCTTAACAACGGCTTTGCTGGTAGTCGCTTCCGTGTGGGCTACAGTCTTCGGAGCCATCTTTGGCTTGTACGTTGTCTTCTACAAGTCCCAAGAATCCTTTAGAATATCACGGGGAAAGGCAGTCCTCATTGCTTGCCTTCTTTACAAGAGCGAATTCCTCTTCAAACTCTGATTCGGAGAAGCTTTCTCCTTCAGACGAGCTCATTGTGAAGTTCCGTTGCGCTAGAGGAGAAAGACGAAGAGAGGGGATAAACTTGACGGTTGAGATGTAGAAACGCGCTCCACGTGAACTTGATCTACAACATGTGACTTGACGCGAGAGGTTGGCAAGGACGTTGATCATCTCGGATATTTTCACCGTCAATGATAGAGATCAAAAAATGCACACTTTGCAGATCTTTTGAAGAAGAATAAAAATGCATACGTCTCGAGAAAAAAGCGTATGGGTAATCAGCCTACACCCCGCCGCAAGGTTATAAAAAAGGATGAAATGTCATTACGTTGGAGTATAAATGTGACTACAATCATGTGACGAGGACCCTAAATCATACGACTTATATTGGCCAAGACTGGGAGGTATCTGCGTTTTCACAACTTGACGTGGGTGATTCACATCATCTATCGACAACCCATCCCAAGGCTCATGCCATGGTTACTTCTACATGCTCATAAACTCCCGGAGCTACAAATCCCCAAGGTGCTGCCGTGTGTTTCATGTCTCCTCTGTGGCCCTACTCTGTAAGCACTCAAGTACAGCTATAGCTTGCAGCCAAACGTATCTTTATGAGTAATAAACGCCTGAGAAACCTAGACATGAAACTGAATCTCAGCACATACCATTCTGAGAACTTTTGCGAATATACTATCGTGACTACTATTACACTACCATTACACTACCGCTTGATCACCACCGCTAAACTGATACATCGATCCATCGTCCAAAGAAAAATTGAAGGTGAACTGAGATCCTATATTCTCGTCCTACAAACATCAGTACTCTTGGAACCACTAGTACCAGTGCCGCTAGAACTACTCAAAACAAACAGCGGGAATTCAGATATCGGCTCTTGCTCAGCAGTGAGACTGACGCAGATCTAGTGCGAAGGCTGAGATTGAACACGATGTGACATTGGATACTGCTGCAGGGTTTGTGGTATTCACTCCAAAGGCGCTGTCAATTCCAGTACTGCAGAAAATACTAGAAGGTGTTACTGGACAAAGCTGATGCGATCTCAGTTAGAACAGTGGAGGCTGGTGCGGAACTGGAATCAATATCGGCAATGTTCGGGCTCAACAGATCGTTTGACGCTGAGCTATCGGACATAGGGATATTCGACGTCTTAAATATGTTTGTAGACCCTGGTGTGCTCAACCAAGGACATTGAACAGGCTTGAGGAAGTAGTTTGCATCGTGTCAACAGCTGAGGGACCGGCACCCATACCAAGCACAGGTACAGAATCTTCGTGGGTTGTAGTGTCCATACCAATCAACTGTCCTCCGGTCGTTCCAAAATCGAATAGCGGCCTTGACATTTGGGTAGAGAGGATGGCCTCTGCCTGCTTCTTTGCACCGATTGTTGCCCCGCCAAAAACATTTGAGGTCCCAGCATCATTGAAGGAGTTTGTGCCGCCAATGGTACCAGGGGCAAATATAGACAGCTGAGGCGCATTGACAACGTCGATCGTCCTATCTCCAGGCAAGAAGGAATTGAAGGCGACCATCGATGGTTGGCTATCTGATCCAGAAGGAAACGGAGTAGCTGTGAGATTAGGCTCCCTCTGAATCGATAGACACGATGACGACTTGTTTGCGAGCATTTGTCTCGAGGATGCCTTTGCCCTTCTTCGGAGCCATTTTTTGACGGCGTGAACTGGTCCATGCCACCTGACAGGGCGGATGAAGATAGCAGGGATTTGAGTTCAGCAGTCAACTCATCGCCAAGTTCGACAGCCAATTCATCAGCAGCAGCGGAGGTACCCAAGTTGTAGATAGGTTGAGAGGGACCTGACAAGGTGGATAAAGACTGACACTTCGTATCCGGTAACCCATGTATTGTCAGCCATAGTAGATTCATTAGCGGAGGTACTGGCACCAAAGTCAAAGGTGAGTTGAGAGAGATCTGCGGGACCTGACTAGATAAAAATTACAACATTTCATATCCGGCAGCCAACGTTTCGTCAACCGTAGTAAATTCAGTAGCAAAGGTACCGGCAAGTCAAGGGTAGGTTGAGATGGACCTAACAGGGTGGACAGGAATCGCAACCCTTCGTCTCCGGCAGTCAATATATCATCTGTAAGGATAACTTCAGCACTCGAAGTGACACAAGAACTGAAGTGTACATCGTGCTACATAGTACCTTATATATGTGAAACTAGTAGCTGTTAGTGTCCATAGAGAATGTAAAATAGTGCCTAAATTACTAGATGACTGATGGCACTAATGAGAACAATAAGATGAGTCCAAAAAGACTTAGCACCAAAGATAGCATCGTTGCGAGTTTGCCAATCTAATATCATCAACCACAGTAAATTCACCAACAGAGGTTCTAGCATTCAAGTCGAAAGTAGGTTGAAAGGGACCCGACAAAGTGATAAAAACTCTGACGCTTTGTATTCGGTAGCCAATGTATCGTCAATCGTAGCAAATTCATCAGTAGAGGTACTGGCACTCAAATCGAACGTAGGATGAATGGGGTTCAGCAGCACTTGACGAGGTGGATGGGGATTGTAACAGTTCGCGGCCAGCAGCGAATGTATCGACCATAGTGGGTTCAGTGGCAGAGGTGCTTAATCCAGACGGGGGATAGGATCTTCCTTGAAGTAGACTAAGTCGATGTACCAACTACCACTGAGACTGAGGCATCCGATCAGTGAAGTAGCGGACACAATTGGTGAAGGATTGGCACTACCAAACAGGCTTTCAGTCAACAGGATCAACTAGGGATTTTCTTACCTCCGGTCTACTAAATTCCAGCTTCGCTTTAGCTCCATGAAACCGTTGCTTCCAACTCTCTTGTTCGACCACAATGCAATTCATAAGTGCCGCATCATGTTCTCCTGTAGTAAGCCATAAAGTTCTGGTTTCGCCACGCGCTCAGGGTGTTCAAATGCAGAAGGCTGAAATATGACCAATAAGTGCACACATTCACTGTAGACCAGGTATGAAGGCTCACCGAATCTGCCCGCCTGACTAAATTTCGGCACAGCAGCTCACCATTGGGGCCAAATTTCCACTGAATATTGTTCTCCACCCATTCTTCGCCAATAGTGCGGCTGCTGTGTTTGAATGAGATTTTTTCGGTCAAGTGCTTGCTCGACTTGTTGTCGTATTTCTTGCCAAGAGAATGTGATTTTTCATTGCTATTCTTAGTTTGACTTGATGTGGATGAGGTTTGCCAGAACTAGGTATATGTTGGACAATGATCATGTGTGTGTCAGACCTACCAGCAACGAACTATACCCAGACGATAAATTGAGAAAAAGTCAAATCAGAGCCGCCGACAGTCGTTATGAAGTTGCACTCATTACCTTCTTGAATAGGTACACCTGGTCGACTGCACCCAAGTGCTATGTTGGATGGGCCACTTCTACGTCCTCGTTTGAAAGGTCTGTAAGACAAAGAAATGAGAAAAGATACAAAAAAGATTTCAAAATATACCTGGACAAGCAGCCGCTCAGTGGTTGCTTCCTGATCAATCTGCGACGATAGGTACGCGCCACAATGAAAAACGCGAAAAAGAACGAAAAAATTTGAATAAAGTAGTTTCATTTTGAAGAAGTTGAGTAAGTTGATCATGGATATAATCCATGAAACAAACGAGGTTGAGTGCTAAGCATGATGGGGTAAGCCAGCATTTCCTTTGCCAAGAAGCCGAGCTGACAAGGAAGAAAATGCGAGAGAAAAAAAGAGTTGTCGTGCTGATAATGATGCTTTAACAAGCCAGGTCAATTGACCGAAAATATAATCCATGCTGAATATGGTGAAGGAGACAAAAGTAACAAACTTTTGAACTTTTGAACCTTAGGAGTCTAAACCTAGATACAAATCATACTATATCCGGAATTTCTCCTGATGGCATCTATTATGGAGGGAGGCGGTGGCTATGACATTTTGTCTACGCCATCCCGACTTGCACCAGACTCGTCCTCAGCACCAGCGACGAGCCCACAACCGTCCTCGTCACTGCCACCGTTGCCCTCCATCTCTTCCTCGCCTCCTTCACCATCGTCTCCGCCGCCCACGAGCACCCCGTCCATCACTTCCATCCTGCCCCCGACTTCGTAAAACACACCTCCACCTCTGAACAGCCACCGCCCTCTCCAATCAAGTATCACTATGCTACTTATGAGGCTCGAGTGTACTACTCCTCAGGTTCTGAGTGAAGTATGAATATAGAAGTTTTACATAGTGACCAGGCGCTGATGCATTAACAAAGACGGGGAAAAATGTTGACTGCAGGAGGAGGTTCGCGGTGCTGGTAATGAGTTCAGGAATAGCAATGGGGCATGCATGAGGGTCAAGCCATGGAGCTCCTTTTGTGACTTCAATCTTGGATACATCGAGTCATCCATTACTTCATTACTCATGGGACAGAATCTATTTATATCAGGTGTGTGGAAGAACACTTGTTATGAAATCAAGCTCATTCTCGGTTTAATATGCCATACATCCAGAGCTGCACTGAAACATAAATCCCGGGTTCCAAACGATTGATTCCACAACAATAAGATTAGCCGCACCAAGCTCTGCCTGCTCGACAGGAAGTCATCAACCTTACGGTTTCGCTTTGACATTGTTGACTATCAAGTTCTACAGGAAATAATTATCTCGGTAGTTCAGGTGTCACTCAGTGGTAGACTCGCCTTGTAAGCTTCGACGTCGCCTTTAAACCTGCTTACAGTTTGATTTCCACATACCCAAAGCTGCAAACACTGTCAGATTGAACGATATATCCCATAAAATATTCACCTCGTTTGCGACGGTCGTAATGAAACGTTCATCATGAGAAATAATAACGACACCGCCATCCCACTTTTGAATAGCATTCATAAGGGCATCCAAACCCTGTATAAAAGTGGGAAACCTCAGTCTCACTAGAATCAAAGAGCACAAACCTCGATATCGAGATGGTTGGTCGGCTAAATTCACTCCGTACTCAGGACAATAGGATGAAAAGTGTAGCACGAACCTCATCAAGTAACAAGATATGAGGATGCTGCAGAGAGAGCAAAGAAAAGGCTACGCGAGACTTTTGTCCTCCTGAAAGAGTGCCAATGAGTTGTAGGCTGTATGGCAGCCACGGTAAGCCAGCATCACACACACTATGAGCGTCAACCTACCCTGTCATACCACTGATTTGAAAATTTCCTAAATGAGACCGATACTCTTGTTCGGTCCTACCAGGGAATTTGGAAGCCAGAAACTGCACCGGCGACATTGTTGGAATCAGGGTGTCGACATGGTGCTGGGCAAAGTATCCACTAAAACGTTGAATAAATAATCTCTAGCTTCAACGGTTCCATTTAAGGCTTACACGCGAAGACGACCGTTTCGAGTGACATGGCCCGAACTCGGATTCAGCTCGCCTGTCAAAATCTTAATACTGTCTTTCGGGTTAGAAAATCAGTGACAAGTCTCAAGGATGGAGCACACAGAGTAGATTTTCCAGCTCCATTCGCGCCAACAATTGCAATGCGAGAATCAAATCCGATATCGAAGTTAATGTTCTTAAGTATGGATTTGTCCGGGTTATAGCCGAAGGTGACTTCATTCATTTGGAGAAGCGGTGGGGAAATCTTCTCCATCTCAGGGAATCTACTCGAAGACACATTAAAGATAGGGAGATACTTGATCATGAACTCACTCACCTAAAGTTTTCTTTCTCCTCTTCCTCAGGGGGCTGTAAATCGGGTAACTGTAAGGTAGAAGGTCAGATTCATGTCAGCGTATTGAAGCTAGAAAAAACCTTTTCTAGTATCTTGATCTTCATTTGTGCCTGTGCAGCTAAAGACCTATTCAAAAAAAATAATATGCGCAAAGGAAGCAAGTACCTCTGTTGGCATTATACCGCCAGCGATCGATAAAGGCCTGTAAATGCTTGCGATATTCCATTTGTGTTTCATATTCCTTGTGCATATTACGGTCACGCTCCGATTTAGTAGAATAAAATTGGGTGAAGTTCCTAGATTTGTCTCTCAACTTCAAGGATTATAATCATGGACTTGTTCTTACCCCTTGTAATAGTCAAGCCTTCCTGAGTGTTGATGAATGATGTCGGTAGCCACTGCATCTCTTGAAACTCGTAAAAAAATGATTTGTCGGTCTATCGAAGGTCAACATACAGAAAAGCGCGATCGTGAGATCTGGTAAATACGAGTCATTTCGGTGTTCAAAACTGCTTTTTCAGTGCGGCTCACACCACAAGCAGAGTTCCTGGCCACGTTTGTAAATAATCCTCAAGCCAGGCAAGAGCATTGAGATCAACTAAGAGATAATATTGTCAATACAACAGTATCTTATCAGGGAAAGTTGCATACTATGATTAGAAGGTTCATCGAGCAACAGTAGAGAGGGCTAACGGACAATATCAACCATTTGCTCATATGAAAGAACCTCTTACCTTCACAAAAAGGGCACGAGCTAGAGCCAATCGCATTCTGACTACTCGTGAGTTCGCATTATTCATAGATAGAAAAAAATATGACAAACCGCCAACCACCACTGAATGACTTTGTTGGACGTTGCTGATCGTCTTCATCGAAGCCGAGACCTGTAAAAGAGCTCAATCGATTCAACGAACATAGTATTTCATGATGACTTACCAGCAAGGAGCGCCGCTGCTCGTGAGGGTCCACTCTCCGCATCCATTTCAGTTAATCGCGCGTGAACCTCCGCCAATCTCGACGATAGCTCCTCTCTCTCATCCTCAAATCGTTTCTCATCACTAGCAGATTCAAGCTCGACAAGTTTAGTGTCCAGCGATAATTGTTCTTTCAAGAGGTGATCACGCCAGACATCGGCTTTTAACACAGAATCGATGGCTTTTGTGTCATCACCAATGATCTAAAGGAAATTAAAACGAAATCAGGCATGGGGATGATGTAATGAATATACGCACCTCCTGTTCCACGAAAAGGATCGTGATGTGAGGAGGAATAGGTACTTCTCGCATTGCAATATGCCGTAGTAGTGTTGATTTACCCACACCTTCAGAAATGCTGGAACGAGGTTTGTCCAAGTCAATCTCAATCACTCACCGTTACGACCGATCAGACCATAGCGGCGGCCATGGGCAAGGGTTAAAGAAGCCCCCGACCTGCAGGAATGCATCAATTGATAGTACTTTGTTTTGGTTTCGAAACTCACAGTATCCTGTTCGAACCAAAATTAACGTCGATGGATGGAAGGTGGATGTCCTTGCTCTTATTTTTACCACTCGCAGCGGCTTGGAGAGGGTTGATCTGAATGTTTCAGGATCGGACTCTTTTGATGTCCCCGCCAAAAACTTGCCTTCATAAACATTTCTTCATATGTTTGCTATGAAAAAGGAGGAAGTCGTTGGAGGCGTTGATTCTGGTCTTTACATACTCACTTGCTTGCGATGCTGATCAAGTAGTTTAGATCCCTCATAGAGATCCCTCCTAGCGCGTTTCTCGATTTTGGCCTTGAGTGCACACGTTAGTCTGAAGAAATCAGCCGCACAGAAAAAACGAACCCGGAGTTTAGCCTCCTGTTTTTCAAGCTTTTTGACGTCTACACGAGACGCTCTGGATTTTTTAGAGACAAAGATACATTAGGAGAATATACATGACACACTTTCCCTTATTTATGGATTCTAAGTCAACTCCTTCGGACAAGGCAATCGTATTCGATATCTGAGTTTTACTCATATCCATGACTTTGTCCAATTTCTGTAGTTTTGGTCGAGACTTGTTCTTGATACGAGCATTGAGCTGCTCCGCTAAAAGATCTCCCAATTTGAGCATAAGTTTTTCAACAACAACATCACGACCTCCTGCAACGGATTGGAGGATGTCGTGGGCAACGTGGAGTACGTCCTCTTCTTCACCGGCATCATCAATCAAGTAACCGGCGAGATACTGTACGATCACATCTTCAGTTCCTGGAAGATAGGAGCGAATTTCTTGAGCCAATTCCTCTGAAGACATGGTACAGCCGAAGTTGTGAGATGTGGAGTTGTCGAAAATGAAATTAGTTAGCGACGAGCAGTTTCCCGAAATGGAAGGAAAGCTCAGTTCAATTGCTGCACAGAGTAAATTCTGCTGTATCACATCTTCCCCTACTTCTCTGCTTTTCCGATTATGCCTCGAGTCTACTCTGATAGAATCATTGATGATACACGAAAAGGTGGATTGGTTTCATTGGTTGTAGGATCAACTGCTCAAGGATCCTAAATCAAAGTCTGTCGGTTTGAAGAGCCTTATGTGGCCGTGTTGATCAAAAGGTCTTGACGTAACAAGGTTTTCGTAAGTGATTTCACCTCTTCAACCGTCTAGGTCTCCGAAAAGTGCACTTCAACGAGTAGACCTTCACAAGTTCAATTATCGTTGCGTATAGTTTAGAGCGCAGGTCTCCATTATCAAGAGGTCAATTCGACATCGCAAAGACTGATATATCCTACAATAGTTTTGGACCTCCTCTCCAAATGATATTTATTGAATTTGCCGTTGCATTCGAGAGTGGAGCTATCTCGGGTTCCCGCTGAACATTCATTATTAGTAGCAGAATGTCTCTTCTATCCTACATCTGCCACCTCAAGTTCCACAATCACGTCCTCCAAGTGCACGGTACTAACCGGCATTCTAGCAACTGTCTGCTTTTTGTCGCTGTTTGCAGTTTCTTCCGTGTCAACCTTCGAAGATGAGCTTTCGGAAAAAATGTTTCTGGAAATTATGACACATCCTGGTGAGATTGTAGTGTCCGAGGAACCGATATACCTTTCTTGCCACCGAACAACCATACTCAAACCACTATTATGTTTAATTCGGCTCCATAACAGCCCCGACCTGAGAGATTTCAACGACTAGAAATACAGCAGATACCAAGTATCAGGTATGTAATTTGCAGACTTACGTTCAATACCCCCAGTGATGTGGACATGTCACTTTACCCTGCTCTGGCTATGGTCACGCTTCTTTGCGGCATCGACGTTCTTTCTGGTCCTTTGCCGATCGACCACATGCAACTGTAGCTAATGTAGCATTTGTACTTAATGTTTGCATGCTTAATCCGTCATGTTGAATCTTCCACCTTTTCGACGCACCGCAGATTAATTAATTCATTCTATTTAAAACTCGAAAGTTTCAATATCAATATAATTCGAAGACCGGTGGACACCGATCTTCGGGGGTGCTGCATATAATGCCACAGAACCCAGACCTAGGATATTACAACGACAGTTTCTCTGCAGAAATTGGTTCTCAACCACAATTTTGGGCCAGAGATGCGGCGATAAGATGTTTCAAATGGGTATCAGACAAGAACGGGGGGCAAAATATCTCGATGACCACCTTTGAAACTTTGCAACACACATGAACATTTGAATTTCTTCGGCAAGAGACTGCGGAATTGTACTTCATTCCTGCCTCCGTCGATGTTGTCCACAGCTTCGCTGAAATCACTTGCAAGTTCGGTTTGACAGGCAACCATGCAGAGTTGTCATTGCTTCCACTGCCAAGACAAGCAGCAAGCCACTCTGAGGGCTCAACGAATCGACAGCTGTCGAGCAGGTGCGACATCGCACTGAATATCAACAAACAGTTGGCTGTTGATTGACAGCGGCGCTGATAACTCGGCAGGATCTAAATAGCCACATTCAGGCCTTTTGTAGACGTGCACACATTGCACATTATCAGCTCAAAAACCACGACAGAACTTGGCGGATCTAAGTAAGATAGGTCAATTGCTTTGATGAAGACCTTGGATGACTGATGACGAGCGCATGCATCACTGTTGACTAATTGGGGAACTGCAGAGTAATTCTCCTAGGCATGAACGAGGTTTAATGTCACTATTGATGAACTTAGGTAATGACATCTTGTTTGAAGGAACAGAACAAGGTTGCATGAACATTTTATTTCCTGTTGATGGTTAGCAAATTTGAGATGATTGAACAGAAATCAGTCAAGTTATCGATTAACATCACTGACGACACCGGGCTATCAGAGATAAATGGAGAAAAGCACAAGTCCAACTGCGGAAGTGTCTCGGCCGTCTTGGACAATATAAGCCTTTTTGTCAAGACCGTCCGAGGATCGTCCCAGCACGGATGCCGGAGCTACTTTCACCCCGGTTTGCACTGCTATACCTGGAACCGTTGGCCCCTTAAGCGATCCTCTAGCGTCCTCAGTGTTGCAATCATTGTCGCTATCGTTACTTCTGAAGGGTCATATATCCTGCGAGAGAAGCAGGAAAGTATGAGAAGCATAATGACTTGAGTGATTCGCCAGAATCGGAAAAAGAGCATATGCAAAAGACGAGAACACGACCAACCCCACAAACCACAGATGATGAGGCAGACACAGGGACAATCAGGAGTGTTTCAATGACCATTGTGTAGTTTCACGTGATTGTTCTGATCAGCGTGGCGAGGTGGTGAGAAGATCTCCATGTGATGATTACGATGATTGCGATGATTGCGTGACAACCGGCAAGTTCCAATGGCTGCCCAGACATTCTTTCAGACCCCAGTTAACGAACATTTGATTGACTGTAGAAGTGCACGACATGTCACAATAACATATAATTTGTTTTGCTTTCGATCTGGAACAACACACTGCAACAAAGATTAAGCCCAATGGAAAGGCCACCAGTGACTGGAAGACATTACAAATAAACAGTGAGATAGCCAGTCGATCATGAAACGACAGGCAAAGCATTCGATAGATGAGGATTAGCTCTTCACACGCTGGATCTTTGATTTCTCAATAGCACACATAAATGACGCCAACGTATCCACCTCGTCCCTTCCACTGATGGGGGGCATATCCCTGAAATGGCTCTCGATAATCCCAGCAAGCACACTGTGAACCTCATGAGCGTCAGCCAATATTGGAGTGCGACTTCTCGTTTCTTCTTCAAGAAGGCGAGAGCTTCGTCGTCTATTCTGTTCCTTTGGTTCGCGGCGGGGTCGGTTGGCAGGGGTTGTCTGAGCAGGCGGAGTGAGGGCGCGCGGCGAGGGGCGATGTAAACTGGCAAGACTCATTGGGGATGGAGGATCCTCTGCAGTGAGAGGCGACGGCCGTACGTCAGGAACGATGTCGTATTGGGCCATATAACAGTAGAGGACTGATGTGGGCATTTTGAAAAACTCGACCTGGAGTGATTGATGTCAGGAAAGTAACATAAGAATGACAGAGCTTCATACCATTGAGCTCCTTTGCAGCTCCTCAGCATCTTTCTTACTGTTACTTGATGCCATAGCTGTCACTGGTTCTACGCGTTTCCGCTTTACTCGCGGCTCGCCGTCAGCCTTCTCTGCTGCTTGTCGTTTTGTACCAGCGCTAGCGCTCGGAGGAGCTGTGTAGGGGGCATCGTCATTGATTTTCTTTCGCGCGTGAGGGCGGGAACGGGATCCAGTGGTTCCTGTCGTAATGGAGGAAGCCATAGGGGTTGGTACAAAATGTGAGTCGCCATCTCTCAAGAACCGGCAAACAAGAAAAAAGCCGTACTCCCAAAAAGGAAAGAGATGCAAAAATCTTATTGCGCTTTATTTGGATCCGAGTAGCAATCTGAGTCCGTCTTGGCCGCGAGTATAAGATCGTCTACCCTGCCTCTGGCATTCCATCCTTTCTGTCAACATGTCTACCTACGGCACTTTATTTCGTTTAACTACCTATGGGGAGAGTCACTGTTCCTCAGTCGGAGCCATCGTCGACGGTTGCCCTCCGGTAATCAGTAATCCTCTTCCCTAACCAGCTACCATCTCACATTGTACACAGGGTCTCGAGTTAACCGAAGAGGATATACAAGTGCAGCTCAGTCGTCGCAGGCCGGGCCAGAGCAATCTCACTACTCCAGTAGGCCAATAGATTTCGACTCAACCGAGTCTGATGCTGCCTTGACACAGAGGAATGAGAAGGATCAAGTACATATTCAATCTGGGATCGAGCGTGGCGTAACTTTGGGTACACCCATTGGTCTTCTTGTGAAAAACGAGGACCAGCGCCCTTACGACTACTCGGAGACCGATCTATATCCCCGTCCCAGTCACGCTGACTATACCTATCTCCAGAAATATGGTATCAAGGCCAGCAGCGGCGGTGGACGCAGTAGCGCTCGTGAGACTATTGGTATCACACTATTTCTCAATTGCAGCTTAAGTCTCTAACCAATTATTCTAGGTCGCGTTGCCGCCGGTGCTATCGCCGAAAAATACCTCAAGCAAGTGTTTGGTATCGAGATCGTCGCTTTCGTCTCTTCTGTAGGAAAAATTCATTTGCCCAACATCGCTACATCCCCCCAAGATCAAGACAGTGATGATGCTGTCTCCCCGGAGTTTCTCAAACTCATCTCGACCATCACCCGTGAAGAGGTCGACAAACATCCTACAAGGTGTCCTCATCCAGAAACAGCTGATCGTATGACTCAGGTAAGTGCTTGAATCAGACTTGAAACCTTCTCTGGGTGCTCAATCTGCCTTAGCGTATCATTGAAGCAAAAGATGCTCAAGATTCCATCGGTGGTACTGTCACTTGTGTGATCCGCAATGTACCCGGCGGTCTCGGCGAGCCCGTCTTCGATAAGTTTGAAGCCAAGTTGAGTCACGCAATGCTCTCAATCCCTGCAACCAAGGCATTCGAGATTGGTTCTGGCTTCCGTGGGACCGAAGTCCCAGGAAGCAAGCACAATGATCCGTTCGTCGGCCGTGATGGTGGTAAACTTGGTACAATGACCAACTGGAGTGGAGGTGTTCAGGGTGGCATCACCAACTCCGAGGACATTTACTTTCGGTGCGCAATCTTCTCCTACAAAGGACCAATCTGATCTGCATCTCACCTAGGATTGGATTTAAGTCCCCTGCCACTATCTCACAAGCGCAGCAAACCGCTCAGTATGATGGAACGCCAGGAACTCTCGCTGCTCGTGGCCGCCACGATCCCTGTGTTGTTCCCCGTGCCGTTCCTATAGTCGAGTCTATGGCTGCGATTGTTATCATGGATCAACTTCTTATCCAAAACGCCCGCAAGACTGCTTCAAGTCTCTTGCCCCCTGTGACCACCTTGCCACCTACTATGATTCTACCCCCTGGGGCTAAATAGACTGTAACACCCAATATACCGTGCCACTAACATCTCAACCTCTGTTGTTGTCATAATCTTATGCATATTTGGTATTTACCCTGAATTTGTTACCATGAAACCCAATGAAATCATCATAGAGCGCAATACGAAAGGATAATGAAAACCTTAATTATTGAGTGTACTCGTCGGATTCATATGCATACCGACAACAGATGACCGTTTCAGCTTGCCGCCACCACCACTGAAAGTGTCATCTCAGTGAAACAACGAGAACGCAAATCCAGACAGATAACAGTACCTGATAATTTAACATTCGGGTTGGCCACTTGCCGAATACCTCATCTACGTCACCTGGTGAAATTCTCTTATGGGAAGGCAACCCACGTTCAACGCAATGACATCGTCCTCCCCGTCGACGTCGGCAAGACGTGGAATCTGACCCCCTGCAAGAGGGTGCCATCAGCAACGGCGAAGCTTCTGTCGTCTCTTCGCAGTCCCTGGAAGTTGTCCGCCCATTCACTCTGTCAGACTGCGGCGGAGTCTGATTATCCTTGCTTGATTCAAATCGTTTCTTCGTCCAATTTTTCTTCGCTAACATACTCACACGTCTGCCTAAAGGCCCCCATCCAGGTCTGTCGGCCTCATCGTCTGTTCTTGATCGCAGCGGGGCAGAGATGGAGGAAGATGCGGACCCAGACCTCGAGGATGAAGGAGTGTGGCAAAAATAACCAGTATCACCTCTAGTCGACCGAAGTGTATTGGTTCTGCCTTGTTGAAGGTGATTGAGGCCGGATGTGATACGTACGCGGGAGCAAAAGCGGATACTGGTTGTTCGTGTAAGGGAAGGGGGAACAATGTTCTCATCAAATTCTGTGTTATCTATCGCGTGACGTCCTATTAGGTTGCTTTCACAGTTACCTTCCTCACGGTCAAGAACAGTGGCATTAGGTTCGGCTTCCTTGAGGTTGAGGTCAGAACCACAGATGTGTTGTATTAGAGTCCCTGGCTTGCAACAAAGGGCGTGCGGCTTTTTGGACAGATTAGGGTTGTCGTCAATGTCTGTGGGACTTGCAACAGAGACAAGTACAGCTTCTGGGGTTTTTACTGGCCAGTCAACTATCGCAACAAGTTGAATTGTATCCCAATCAGTACAAGCCACATACGTGTGTGGAAACTGTCCCAAGATTCTTGGTTCTGAGTAGATGAAGGCAATTCCACTTGGACATGTAATCTTCCAGGACAAGTCATAGAATTCGGAGGATGAGGCCAAATTTCCACAGCGCTTATTATAGATTGGGAATGAGTTGCAAAGATGAGAGACGTGACAACCGTTGGGAGGAATTATATACAAAGAATCAGGACACAACTTGGTGTGAGAACTCAATGATCAACGGTTTAAATCTCGCAAAACCTGGTTCACTGCCTTTCGAACATTTGTGGAATTGTATCGAGGCACTTCGTCACTCTCACGCCCTTCTCGTGGTTCGATCCCTGTGCACTTTATTCCAAGTGCCTGAACCTAGTTTGAATGTATCATCGCGGAGCTCACAGGATCCACTCACAGTGATGCGCTTGACGTCAACAGGAACATTTGTTCCTTCAAAGTAGATCAGGTGTGTTACAAATGCTGATACGGGATATATTGTACTAGCATTTTCTATACCATACGGTACAGTTTCATGACTTTTGTTCAGGGTTTTTGTGATAGTGCTATCGGATGCCATGTCAGCATGATCGAAAACAATAGTAGATATTTAAGCTGACAGAATATAATCCACGGCTGTATATTGTTCCGTCTCTCTATCATTTTCTATGTTTACTAACTATGGTGTCAATAAACACAGATCATTGGAGTTGGTTACACTCACAGAGAAGAACCTTAGCACGGAGTTTAGACGAATGTGCAATCTGATCAGCAACTCCTCGAAGGGCCAGACATGGAACAATACTGGTAATGTGTGAATTCGATTTCTGGGAAATTTTCAATTTTTTTACGACATACCTGGTCCACAAAGAACCACAGGAGTAAATTAGTACCTCCCTTTCATCAAGGTTGGCAAGATAGTCTGGGTTAGGCGTTGGATGGATCTCCGTCCCATAAGCATTTATGTAGAAAAGCCCTGCAGAATGACCAGGTAAACTCATGAGTTGGTATTTCTAGATACTTACTTACTCGAAATTGGAGCGATTAGGCTTTCATACCTGTTTTTAGCCTCTTGTTCAAACATCATATTTTGCCTTGGGTCTGGCCTCTCTCGGAGTCCTTCAGCCAGGGATAATGGTTTATCTGAAACAGCATTGGTTGCGACACTTTGCCTGACGGGGTGTGAGATCTCGCATTGCCCAACGAGACGGCTTCCATTTTCCTGTAAAGCATGTCAGTGATTTCAACAAAACATGCTTGATGTCTTACGAGTTCAGCTGCAATTATCATTGTATGGTTGGTGACAATGACGGGCAAAATCGTTGCCTGGAAGACTTCATAAGCTTCTCAGTGACAATCGGAGGGTAAATCTCATTGCCTGGCTATTTGTAATAGATGAAAATAGAAATATGGCTGAAGGTAAGGAGCGGAAAAAAATTTGGGCAGCTGCGAGGAAGTAATTCCCGATACTGTTGGAGGTTACAGAGACACTCACAAAAAGCGATAAAAAAAGACACCATACCTTCCATTCCGAAAGTCAAAGTTCTTGTGCGCACGTCGTAATAGTTCACTTTCAAAGTAGACAAGAAATCCTGAATATCTTGTCGGAAAGGCTCTAAACTCGCCTAAGCCAGCAACACATACCTCGGATCGTCTCTTTTCTGTCGTTAGGGACTCCGTTCCACAATGGACTTCGGCCTTCGACTATATTCCTCCATTCATCTCTGGCTTCCTTTTTGTCACAGTTTGCTGGAAATCGATAAGAAAGAAAGCGACGAATAGCTTCCAGGGGCGAGGAAGAAGAACTAGATGGAATCAAACGGACTAATCGTGAGCGGATATCCCCTTTCATAGGTCATCCCGAGAAGAGCGTCAGCTAATCAATGCCCTAATGCTAAATGTATTGTTCACACCTACAGAGGGCCCGCCAAGGACCCGAATTATCTCACTCGAGGAACCTCCATCGTCGGAAACGGGAAGAACATAACAGGCGTTGCCAAAAGCTGAACATATGGCGTTCCCGCCAGTCCCTCCTGAGATAATCACGAACGAGGGTTCGTCAGCCTGTGTGAAACACTGATCTGATTGACTCAAGGACGACAATTGCAATGCAGAAGGGAGAACACCAGTTGGATTTGGTGCAACAGGTTGAGTAGGAAGGTCAAACACAAATGATCCTGGACTTTCCATATCATTCACTATTGAGTTGTGCCGAGATGGCGAGGCGCCTTGCCGGTCCATTAGGTTGCAGAGGAGATAGGACTGCAAAAGAGCGTCATCAAATCAGTCGGTATCATGTTGGATGGCACTCTATTATGGATCGTTTCCCCTTTCTTTTCCACTGTCATCCAGTCAAGACGTGAAGAGACCTATATACATGTACCGTAGATACTGCTCGGACCCGAGTCTTATTACCAAAACTTGGTGTTCGAGATGAAAGGATGGATTGCAAACTGGGACTGAACTAAGGTCCTCTCTACTACTACTTCTCCTTATATGTAGCTAAACGATGGTCTAGGCTAGGAGCATGCAGTCAGAGGCGAGTCACAACGAAAGTGCATCACGGGTAATCTCACGGTTGATTCCCCTCAAGTTGTTGGAAAACCTCCACATGTCAGACAGTTTCCCTGCACTTCCTGGTTTCTATCGTCTGGTATTTCTTTACCTCGAACCTTGTATGTCATACAACAATCCTGCTCTGACAAATTGACTGACGACGGAATCTGTCTCTCTCAAGTATTAACTATCATTCCAGTTGTGTTTATATGGAGTCCTCAAGGTACAAATTGGTTCTATCAAGAACAAATTCCCTCGAGTATACTCGCCCCAAGTCCCGTTGATGATCGAACTCGAATGATAGTTGCACAATTGGTCAATTGTTAGTACCTGGGCGTTGTACCGGAGTATAAGCTGAACTATTGTGAAAGGTTTTTTTCTTCTTGGTCTATTGTCCTCCCTCGTCTTCCGCGCGGTTCGTGACACTCTCCCAAACAATCCGGCTAGCCAAGAGCGCCTCATTGGTGCTAGTTTGTTGGCACTTGCCATTGCGGATGTGAGTTTTGAACATTCCGCAATATAGCAGTTGATTCATAGGCTTCTAACAGGTTACACAGTTAGTGACCTAGATATCTATATGCCTCACGGATGCCACAGTCACATATGTCTGTAGTGTCCTCGTCACCTTCATTGGCCTTCCTGCACAGCTTCGTTATGCCCCTCGAGATTGGAACGGAATGATCCATGGCAATATTACGATTACTTCGCTCCTCTTCTTCACAAGGTTGGTCCTTTGATGGTCTAAGGATGTCTTCAGCATTCACAAAAACTTTCCTAGGGTGAATTGGTTCCTAGGTTTAGGCCGAACTCGTTTTTATTATGGACAAAAGCGAGTCAGATCGGACTGAGTGTTTTGAATATTCTATATTCCTATGTCGTCTCAAATCTCTTATCATTGACCAATGATGATCATTATATTTTCTTATGTTTTAAGTGATCAGTGAGCAGTCAATTCTTGATTGTTAATGTAGTCCTCTACCCCTCAGTATCAGACTGGGGTGAATTCTTTATCTTAACTTTGACATAGATTGTACTGATATGCCTAGTTGATCTGTTTGACAAGTAGTTCGGTATGTATGTTCCCCTAAAATTGATTACCTTTACCCTTACTTTATCCTCGACTCAGAGGAGGGGTAAAGCCAAGGGTAAACTAATGACTATCCTTACTTTTATCCTGTCCCCCATTCCTATTAAGGTATACTCTACTTTGTAGACTCTAATCTTATCTCTAATGGATTTTAAGTGTTATTCCAATTATATACTCTATTGAGTATATCTTGTTCTAAAAGCAAAGTGTTCAGACTGCCTCTTGCCTTACTATCAGGATTATAGTCCACCAGCCTTTGTGAGATTATATCAAGTTCATACCTTGTGTCAGAATTAAATTCTTTATACATATCAAAAGTATTACAGTAGAACCAAGGGAATTTACCCTCTTAGCCTCATATTAATATTAATTATCATAAGCAGCTGAACTAGAGTTCTGCCCATTTTCCCTGACACCTTGTGAGTGTGTAGCAAGTTGCTCAACCACTGCCTTAACCACTGCCACTGTAGCAGCCACACTCCTTATTGATCAAAACAATCATTCAGAGTGTGAGCTCAGGTTTCTCTTACCCATCGTGACTGCTGCCATGACAAAGTCAGGGTCTTTTTCTTGATATTCAGCAATTTATTACACGGTGTACATAGACAGTCCTCCGTGACAAAGTCAGGGTCGAAACAAAGAGTATATTACATAATGCTATAAAGTCGCCATTTTTATTTGGCACCTCATGCTTCGCCAGACGCTCGTTGTCGTCGTCGTCTGTGTCGTTGTCGCCGGTCTCGTCGTCATTACTGCACTCGTCCGCATGATCAGCTCATGTTCCGCACGAAAACATGCCCGTCCTCTTCCTCCTGTCCAGCCTCTTGCCCATTACCGTCAACACCAGCTTGCGTATTTTGAGGCTGCATCCAATCAGCCCCTGTCTATGAGCGGAAGCAAGTCTTATCTCCTAGGCATTTATTCTGGAGAATGCACAAAACCTGTGCCTGAGGCGGAATCACTTCTTCGTCCGCCACCCATCGCTCATCCTCCCTTCGCTAGGCAATCTAAATCCCTGCCTGGCCTGCGCACAGATGACCAATTTCTGTCACATAATTGCCGACCAATATCCGTAGCTTCATCCCAATCGCGCCTCAGCAGCTGGAGAGGTTTGCCCCATGGACTTTACAGCCCGGTCCAGGTGGTTATGCCCGCACCACTCGCTCCTGGAGTTACACCTGCCTCTTTGCCACAAAACCTTAGGGAGCTCGACCACACGTGCATCGTAGATCAGTGGGTTTTGGCTGGAAGGGATAGCACCGTTTCTTGTACGTCTACAGCAAGTGTTGACCCTTATCAAATTGACCAAAACCAAACCAGCCCCTCGTCCATGGTTTAAAATCAAATACACATCATAGCACTAATTGTCGCCCGTGTTCACCAGTACCAAATGTTAAGTTTGCGTACGGATGGCAGCAAGACAAGGGATGAAAGTAGATTATAGATATGTGATCCTAAATTAGATGGCGTGGTAATCTAATCTCTGCCAGTCTCACGCTCCTCTCTCCTCTCTCAGCATGGCGGTCCACCATCCTCCAAATACACCTGTTCTCAATGTCTTTGAGAACATGTCTGATCTAGTTGATGGCATTGCTGCTTTTGTCATAAAGGCACAGAAGGAGGCTCTTGACAAAAAAGGGAGGTTCACCATTGCTCTTTCCGGTGGATCTCTCCCAAAGACGCTCGGGGGACTCATTAACCACCGAGGCGTGAAATGGGACAAATGGTATGCTCAGTCTGCATTGGCTGCAGCTTGTACCACTCATCTTGTCTCCAGGCATGTCTTCTATGTTGACGAGCGCGTGGTCCCTCTTGATGATTCAGACTCCAACCACAAGTCTTGTGATGACGTCCTTTTTTCTCAAGTTCCCATCCCTCGTGATCAAATTCACACCATCAACACCGACTTCCTCGATGATCTCGACGAGCTCTCGGACGACTATGAAAAACAACTCATCCGAGAATTTGCCCAAAAAGACTCGGCGCGCTTCCCTGTCTTTGATCTCATACTGCTCGGAATGGGACCTGATGGTCATACTGGATCCCTCTTTCCCAATCACGAATTGTTGGAAGAAACCGACCGCTGGGTTGCATGGATTGATGACTCTCCCAAACCACCGTTGAAACGCATTACGCTCACGTATCCTGTCATCAACCATGCTTCGCGTGTCGCATTTGTTGCTACTGGAGAGGGAAAACAGGATATTCTGCAGGCCGCTCTGGATCAGCCCGAACTAGGATTACCAGCATCCCGGATAAAACCCCTCTACCCGGGACAGCTCTACTGGTTTGTCGATGACACGGCTGCCCTGAAGGTAGCTTATCCTAGAACACCATTCAAGCTGTAAATAGAGATGTAAAGAGACGCGAGTGCGGCAGGGAGAATTAGTATAGCCAATTCCGTATCTATGTATCACAACGCCTGCGATCAAAATCAATTCCAATTATGTACTTGGCTCAGTCACATCTGTCCTTGATCTTGCTCGATGGCTTCCGCTGGCCTCGTCTTTGACCCTTCTGACTTGAACTATGGACATATTTCAAATGTCATCCTGCGCACCGTACAGTTGTCCTTGACTCCTAGAATACACAGTGGCAGGGGTGATGTTCTCCTTGTTCCCAAGTTTGTCCAGCGATTTTATCGTGATGCAATTCCGGTGAGTATGATCCTGTCCTGTTTGTTGGCACAGTGAAACGAAGGCTGATTTCAGGTCAGTGGTTGAGATATTCTCTCGAGGTCAAAGGGTTCTATCCAGGCAAAGTGCCCCAGTCGGTGATGGCTATCATTTTCCCCAGGGGCGCCAAAGCTTGTGAGATGTTGGTATGCCAGTAGTTTGGTGGGTAGTTTCTGTTCGGTGCTGACATGTTTTCCCCCAGATGAGCAGAACAAATGCCGTGCGCAACGTCCTTGACTGGGCTGCTCCAAGAATCTATGGCACTTCTTCGGAAGCAGGTCTTAAAAGTTATACCGCTGTTATCATCGAAGACGTATGTTCATCCCTTTCATGACCTTACGCATCGCATAATAAATATTTAAAATTGCGGCCAGATCGAGAATGGTGGTCGATCACTTGACAAAGTCTGGCCTATCCTCAGTGATGACCAGAAGAGAGCTGTCCTTGAGAAAATTGCTGATATTATCTGTGTACCGATTCATATGCGTCCACCACCAGACATGCAACAGCCACCACCTCCAACCGGTCCTTCCACTTCTGTTGCATCCTCCTCCTCTGCAAAACCTCCCTCCGTTAACTTTCAAATAGCGCCGACGAATCACAGCCACTTGTACAAAGCGTACTCCATCCTCTATGCAGGTTTATTCAAGCGCAATGGTGAGCCCGACATAGCGGCATTCCGCAAACGCTTTCAGGAGTACAATACATATGAACTCTCATCTCACGACACTCTTCGTATTAAGAATCTCAATACACTTCTCCAAGAGTATATGTCCGAATTCTCCGGAGGAAACTTCCTGCCGCCTCACATTACTGGACGGAATAAAGAGTCGTTCAAGGGTCAAAAGGAACGAGAGAAATTTACGGAACGCACACTCATTCTAGAGACCATCCTCTCAGAAAGTCTCTTCCGCCTAGCTCACAGATACATGATCATGCCTTTATTCTTCGTCATATTCGAAGAAGATGGAATGACAGTCAAGTCTGTTGTTCTGACTCAGTGGGAAAAAGCGTACTACGCACCTCTGTGGGCATCATGCCGACTACCATCTTGGCTCGAACCTCTCGATCCAGAATTAGAGTCCCTTGCCATGCCAAAAGACGAAATGACGTTATGGCGTGAATACCTCGTATACAATCTCATGCTAAGAAAGGAGAGATTGTCGAGGAGTTGGTTATGGTACGTAGCGTATACATATGGGGAACTTGAGAGGCATTTCGAGATGATTTTGACGGCGACTTGGGTATCGAACGCCAGGACGGAACCGTGGTTGAAGAGGTTGTTGGATGAGGCGAAGAAGAAACGTACAACAGCGTACATGAAAGGTTCGGATCCTGGTGCATATTCACCGTTTTCTGGTAGGATCCAGACGATGCAAGTGAATTTCGCAGAAATATTGGGGAAGTGGATGCCTTACGCGAGGACGTTTGTCAGGGAAGAGGGGTTATTGACGCTGTCGGATTTTTCTTCTCAATCCTAACTGCTGGCTCATCGTTGCACTTGATCTACCATTTCTCCAGATTCACCCACATTTCATAATCATATCTTTTTTGTAGTAATTCCCTTGATTCCTTCAAGTACCAAATCTTACATGACAACGAATGAGGTTTTTCAATGGTCTGAGACTCATAAGATCGGCAGTGAGGTTGTCGAAAACAGGGACGTTCTTCATCACAAATGATTAGCTGATGTGGTTGATGCTGTGCGATTCATGTGCATCTCATGCGTCGACCCTTAAACTGGTAGTCGTTGTTTTCGGTATCTCACCATGCACCGTTTTGTACTAACATCCAACTTGTTTTTACCCAGCGATACGACCATCTTTGTATATTCCAAGGTATCTTGATCATGATCAACTATATCCTGTTGGTTTCACGGCAAGGTTAGTACGGGTGGCATTTTATCTTTTTGCCACTTGATCATTCCCGTTACGGTCTTGACTATGCATGCTAGGAAAAGTTCGACTAGCAAAATGGTACACAACGTTATCTAGCAAGACAAAAACCACCACTATCCACGACGTCACCCAACTCGTTTTGAATCGTAAACCTAAAATGTGTAATTTCCTAGAATACAAAGGTGACCAATGCAGATCCTCAATTGAGGGGAAACCGCTCACAACCGATCGACGGGTATAGGGAGAAAGGTGATTCGCGATCGCGTGAGATGGAACCAGCTTCTCGATCCTGACAGCGTTTAAAGGTTGTTTACAAGCGTTACGCGTCGTTATTCTTCATCGCGGAGATAGACGCAACAGACAATGAACTAACAACACTCGAGATCTTACATCGTTATGTGGAAGTCTTAGACAAATTGTTTGGAAATGTATGTATTTCATGTGCGGCCCGAGATCAGAGTTCTTGATGCATGCCAGGTCTGCGAATTGGATCTGTGAGCATATCCCACTCATACCAGCGTCGATGGCTGAAAACATCGTTTGTACAAACAACTCAGGATATTCAACTTTGACTCGGCCTATTATGTAGGTTTCATTCTCAGCTGAAGAAGTGTATACACCCCCTTGATATATTGCTATGTAGATTCTTGATGAGCTGATCATGGGTGGCGAGTTGCAGGAGACTTCAAAAACGGCACTAGTTCAAACAGTCCGTACAGTATCTTGTCCTTTCATTCACCACTAACTAACTGCATTAGGTCCAGAAGGCTTCTTCAGAAGAAACAGAACAAATCATTGGTGATTTGCTAGCGTCTGCAGGTCTGTTGTAATATATTTGCCACGAAGATGGATAATGTATTGGGTGAATGAAGAGTGTCTCATGGTTCTGGTTACCGAGAATAAAGATTGTCCGCCACCATGATATCTACCTCATCTATGTGACCATAGCCAATACAACAATCGTTCTTCGACGTCTAACGTCTCTTCGAGGAGACGATGACCATAGGTATGTCATTTCTATTCAAGATCCTCGTAAAGGAAGTTTAACATCACATACAACTGGACTCATAATTCTCTCCGCACCGAGAATTTTAGCCATTCTATATAGCCAAATTTTCCTAACATGACAAGGTACCTTTGAGAAAAAAAACAAGGAAATAAAGCACGAAGAGCAGCAAAGATTACCGCAATTGAAAATCTAGTTTTTCTATTTGAAGTAGTCGTCCTGGAAATCAAACTGGCTGGGGGTCGCAGTCTCAACCTGAATGAATGTTTTCAGCACAAGCACCTGCAGACGTCAACAGGATCACAAACCGAAGTAGGTGTCACAGCAGGTTTCTTCACACCCTTCACAACAATGAATCTCCGGTGTTTGTACAGGATCGCAGGGTGCCGTTGGACGGCCACAATATCATCATTAACGTTCTTTTGCACCATCGCGACCCAGTCGATCCGGGGGACATTGGCACATACCGAATGGAAAGCAGTATTGCCGATGGAAAGGGCGCTCAGCGGGTTAAGGATATGGGAGTGATTCCGAATCCACATCTTGACTCTCTCATTCGATGTTGGGTAGCAAGGAATAGAAATCAATGCTATTTCGCCGTCTGCTATCAATTGTAGGAGTCTGTGGTAGACATATTCTGGGCTGCTCATAGGAAGTTGATTTCATGTGCAGATGTATAGACGAAAAGACTCTAACACACCCTTGTTGTTCGCAAATTACCAATGGATCCTGACTTTCAGGACATGCGATATTGACAAGATATCCGAGGCAAGCTGGAGAGATAAACGCCATCCAAAGAGGGTGTTCATTTATCTTCTGTATCAACCGAATGGCTCCGATGTAGTCATCCATGAATGCACTCGGATAGAAGGTGACAACACCTCCTACGGTGGTTGGTAAGTAAGTGCATTTGGACCTTTAGAATGTGCTTACCAATTGGATATATTTCTCTTAATCCCCACATACTCCTCGGAACATGTACATCTGTCCCATATGAGTAGAATCGAATGTCCAAGGAATCCCTCTTCTGTGTCAGGGGAGATCTGCAAAAACTATGAAGGGATCCCACATGGATGAATACGACTCGCAGCCTGTACTCTTTCCTGTAGTTGGAGCCTTGATGTTCCCACTCTTGAGCATGACAAATTTGCAGGATTGTCTTCAGCATTCTGAGTTCAATTGGTTCCGACTTTCTATCATATTCATGGTGAATTGCGTATGACCGGAAACTGGATGTGAGCCAGTCAAAGAGATCTGGTGGGAAAGTAACCGTTCGAAGCGCGAATTGGGTATTTGCGCGCAACACTGAACTGCGGTCGACGACTGAACCTGATAGCCCAACTTGAGTACGTGCTTTCGCGAAGATCGGAGGGAGGCTCGTATTTGCAGGTATCATGTCACTGAGTGGGAGCCGCCACTCTTGTTGTTGCATCATCGGATTCACAGTCCATCCATGCAGAGAGACAATCAGGCCTTCTGCTGCCTGGTTTACAGTTTCGTCAGGGACCTCAAGCTGACGAACCAGATCATTGAGAGCGGGGGGAAAGACCAGGAGATGTCCAACGACGTTGTTCTCGTACCAGACCGGCACAAGAGTTACCTACTGAGGAGTCAGTGCTCGAGGATCAGCTTGAGAAAAGATATGGAAGATACCTGCTCATACTTGGCCATGTAGCTTGCGATGATCTTAACCTGCAGTTGCGATTCGATGTCTTGACCCGCCAATGTAGCAAATTGATCTGGAGTTTTACAAGCCTCTAGAAAGATCAAAGCATCTGATAATTCGTGGAATGAAGTGAAATCCAATCGACGCATGGCATCAAATGTCACAGGTATCCGCATGCCCCGAATTTTCGGAGACGTGACGTTCGAGCAAATTACTGAACCAACTAATTCTTCTTCACCATCTTCTTTAATAATGAATAGCTGGTTTTCCCATTTCCATCTCTTTTGGATCCTATCCACCAGTCAGCAAACGAAATTCCTAAAAATTTACCTCGCACTTACTTTGGCAGATCGGAAGACTTTAGAGAAGGGACAAGACCTGGTGGAGGCTTAGGTTCAAATGCAGCCTCAGGCTGCGACCTCAAAATGGATGTCAAAAAGGTGATAATCAAAGTTGAACCAACTATGAACCAACTTGACTGGGCCAGCAAACCTAGTGAACATCAGAAAACCAATTCCAGGTCAAGTATGGCACATACCCAGGCAGTGACGGTGCCATTGAGGCTAAAAATTTATCAGCTTCATGAACATTGAGAGACCTGGAAGAACAGGTGGAGATACAATGAGGCAGTCAGGACATGCAGACCTACTGAGATGCTCTTAGTGATGTAGAGGAGGGCGGTACCGGGGGATCGGTTTGGAATGACCTATTTACAGGCGACTGTACCTGAATATTGAGGGGATTCGAAGTGAGCTGTAGTGGTCTTGTCATAGACGACCCAACTGTTGATTCGTAAGGAATGGCAGTCAATCCTGAATCTTTCCTAAATTTGTTATTAGAAAGGTTGGACGATGATGCTTGGTTTGGGTTGGTTCTTTGCGGTACCATAGTCATCGCCTTCATGTCCTTGGGATTGTACAGGGTCGATGCCCCTGTTGCAATTCTCTGTTTCGTGGAAATGCCAGTCAAGAGAATAGGGGCGGAGGGTAAGGACATCAATTTAGTGGGCGGAGTTTCAGATAAAACTGTAGGACTGGATTTAGAACTCCCACTCTTATTGGCAACTGACTTGAGACCCTTTGAGGCTTTGGACTTTTGAGGTGAAGACTTGGGCTGAGTGGACAGGACTAGAACCTCATCTGACTCGTCTGAGTCGGCCGAAAATAAGGACGAGGGTGAATCAGGGCGAATTTCTTCCACTAGTTTCTGTTTGCCCTAGGAGACCCGTCTGAATAATCTGGATGATAGGGGATTATACAGCGTACTTTATCAGACCGTTCAGCAGGTAGTTCCGTTAGTGGCTCAATAGGTCTTTCAAATTTGCGAGCCTTTTCTTCTCGTTTATTGCGCTGAATCAGTAGCGATGAGTCGCATCGTCAAGAAGGGGACAACAAATAACTGACCTTATCATTGTTCGACCCTTCATGGTATTTTGTTTTGAACTTCGATGTATCTTGTTTGATCAACGGTACGTCGCTATCGTCAGACTCGTCCTCGTTGAAGCGAAGCTTCTACAATGGAACATTAATATCAATGATGTAAGAAGAATGGAAAGCATCTGGTACCTTGACCTTCTTCTTTTTAGGCTTGGGTGGTTCTGGTGAAGAAGATTCGACAACATAAGCGTTATCAGCGGCCTTGCATTGCTGTGTCTGTAGCCGTCACTGGAGTCAATTGGATATATTCGGAAGTTAACCTACTTGGGTACGTTGTTCTGCTTCCTTGCGTTGATATGTTAGCCTTTCTTTTGGAGTAAGATTCTGCCAGAAAAGTCTCTTCTCCGTGTCTTACAAGAGGTCAGTGCTCATGATCGCCGTTTTACACAAAGACATATAAACCCACTGATCCATGTGTCACTAGGTTTCACTTCAGTCCCCTCTGGATAGTCAACATTGTCCCAACCAACATCCTCCCAGAAACTTGCCACAAGGCGTTCACATTGAGCGAAATTTCTTGCGGGTTCCCATCTAGATGTCCAGTTAGGACAGACAGGGCGTAAGAGCAAGTAGAGGGCTCACGTATTTGCGTCACTGTCATAACCAGCCCACTGACCAAATCAGCCACCAAGAGGCTCAACTTCGAACAGATTTTTTTACCTTTACATAGTATTCCTAGAGTCATACTACTAGTCAGTATTAGGGCGTGGCAACAAAACAAACTCACCCAATGCTCATCTTGAGCCTTATCAAGTGCACCTTCGACAACACGAGCTTTGAGGATGAGTTCTACGTGGTTACGTGAGCAGTTTGGTCGCTTGCACGATCGAAAATCGTAAGTTACCGACTGCAAAAATCTCCTCTTCCACAGGGGAGGAGCGCTTGCGTTTCTTGGATTTTTTGTTAGACCCCATGAAAAATTAGGACTCAAAAGGTATGATGGTATGATGAGTGATGATGCTGATGGGAGGCTATAACTTCTCACACTGCATTGGGCGGATGTACGCATCAACAGTGAATATTTATGAAGCGTACAAAATGGTTATGCTGGCTAAGTATAACACTATCCATCATGACAGAGGAAGTATACATAATACTCAAATTATGGACTCAGCAGGTACATGGTCTGTTGGCCTGTGGCGTGTCAGGTCGAAGTGGTATACTATCCTGGAACTCTTCTGCTCTGAGAAAAAGGGTCATCAATTTCCTGACAAGGTCATATGAGGAACAAAAAACTTACGGGAGCTCGGCATCCCGTTCTAGAGCATTCTTGGCAACAGTAATAAAAGCCTGCTCGACATTGATGGCATCCTTCGCAGAGGTTTCAAAGTAGGGTATATTCCCTTTGGATTGACACCATGCCATGGCACGTTTCTGAGATATCTGAAAGATGGAAGAATGAATTAGTTGGTATAGGAGAGATAAATTATGAGACGAACCTGCCTCCTTCCCTCTTCCACATCAATCTTATTTCCTAGAAGGATGAATGGGAAGTTGTCTGGATCGTGTGGGCCAGCTTGGATGAGAAATTCGTCTCTCCAACTATCCAGAGCATCGAATGACTTCGCATTATTGACGTCGTACACCAGAACACAACAGTCAGCACCGCGGTAGAACGCGACCCCGAGAGACTGGAAACGTTCTTGACCTGCTGTGTCCCATAGCTCAACAAATGGATCAACAATCTGAGGCGTGGTGGAGGGTCCGAACAGCATACCTGCATGGTTGCAATTTTATCTTCCACTACGACTTCCTTTGTGAGACTACGAAAATATTGAGCTTTTGCTTGGAGTCAATGCACTCGGGACTGACTCACAAGTCTGCACCAATAGTAGCCTTGTACTGGTTGTTGAATCTTCTGTTGACGTACTGATTCATGAGGGACGTCTTTCCGACGCTAGAGAATTCAAATGGCTTCGCATCAACCATAGCATTCGTTGTGAAGGACTGACCCGCTGTCACCGAGGATGATGACCTAGAAATTTGTTAACTTCGACATGATTGAGAGCCTAGGTTCACCTTCAAACACACTCGACCCATGGTGACAACTGAGGGAGTAGCAAGTAAATTAATGCGAGGTAGTGAAGCACCCAAGACCGAATGTCGTAGATTTCCAATTCGGTCTCATGATAACGCGTTTCTATTCCGGCGCCTGCTAGACGCTGTGAGAATTGAATTAGATTCCATCCGATTTCCGACAATATAGCAGACAAAGAAAAAACGAGTATGTATTGTAGAAGACAATCGTATAAACACAATAACGAGTAAAGGCATGGCACAAACAAAATCAAGCAGATGCAGAAGTCGTAACGCTAGATGGCAGTAAAATTAGATCGTGAAGGCCAGCAAAGATAAGCATTATGCAAAGTATACTAAGTCAGAGGTCCACGAGTGCGGGTCCACAAATGCAGGTCCACGAATGCAATGCTACCATGGTCCAGAAGTGGTCTGAGCATCAACAGCTGCACCCATAGCTTTGCGAACTCTCTGAATCCAGCTGAATTGGGTCAGGGTAGTCAACATATCTGGACCACGTGTCAGCGCTACCACAGCCAGTATTCGAGTGCTACTCACAGCTGTTCATCCGCTTCTTGTTGTAATGCGTTCTTTGCCACAGTCTGGAATGCTTGTTCCACATTGATGGCCTCCTTGGCCGACGTTTCAAAATAGGGGATATTGCCTTTTGACTGGCACCAGGTCATTGCACGCTTCTGGGTCACCTACATGGCCAGAAATTTGAGAAACAAAACTCGAAGACACGAGACAACAACACGGACCTGACGTTTGCCTTCCTCGACGTCTATCTTATTTCCTAACACCACAAAAGGAAAATTCTCCGGATCATGAGGACTTGCCTGGATAAGAAATTCGTCCCGCCAGCTGTCGAGAGTCTCAAAGGACTTGGCGCTGTTGACATCATACACCAGCACACAGCAGTCTGCGCCACGGTAAAAGGCAACGCCGAGAGATTGGAATCGCTCCTGACCAGCAGTATCCCAGAGCTAATGATGGGTCAGCTCTAATAAGAGTTAGCATTCGCATTTGAACGAGCGCACCTGCATGGTGACTAATCTATCGTCTACGATGACCTCCTTCGTAAGGCTATGTGGGTGAATTAGCCAATTTTGACGTCAGAAGGTGGAACATACAAGTCTGCCCCAATGGTAGCTTTGTACTGATTACTAAAACGTTTGTTCACATATTGGTTCATAAGGGAGGTCTTCCCAACGCTAAGACATGCCAGCATGAGATCCAGGTAGAAGTAGCCTTAAACGACGGACCCGCTGTCACCCAGAATAATGACCTAATGTAAGTCAGCCATGATACATAGGCTGTAGAATAATATAGCACACCTTGAGAAGTACACGACCCATGATAAATGACGAAGAAAGAGAGCAAGGACTGAGATAGGAGGACGGCCGTCAGATCCGGATTGGGAAGTTCAAACTCCGCCCAAAGCAGTCTGGTTTACCGTCGATCAAGCTCTGGCACCACGATGGCCGAACCTTCATGGCAAGAACTCCTCCGTCTACGTCTTATAAGTCGCGATGCACAGGAATCCTCTTTCTCCTCTGTCATTGAACAGTGTCTGTATATCATTTCTCCAAATCACCCGAGCTTACCCCATCTTTAGATCGCCGTCTTGCCCAACAGACCAAACTCCTCAAGGAACGCAATGCAACTCTACTTCGAGCAGTCAACTCAGTAAAGCCCAGTTCCAACAGCTCTGCAACATCCACCACAGTATTAGAAGAGTGCGTTGTCTGTCTCATCGATTTGACTTGACCATTCACCCAGTGACCAGGAACCCTGTCCGTGCAGCGTATCTCGCCTCCCTAGAATCGCAGATATCCTCT